>Ga0172376_10000365_pt1 | contig 59067 bp, 51 predicted proteins | sample Lak35m_FD_121114 | JGI IMG/M metagenome (GOLD analysis project Ga0172376, IMG submission 121114) | Freshwater microbial communities from Kabuno Bay, South-Kivu, Congo - kab_092012_35m | ecosystem: Environmental > Aquatic > Freshwater > Lake | place: Democratic Republic of the Congo: South-Kivu...
CCGTCGGGCGATTGTCCCAATCGTCCTGGCTGTTTGGCTGTTCCCAGAAGCCTAAAGTCTTCCCAAGCGGTTCACTTAATAAGTTCCGTCCTACGGGCTAGATAAGCCCGTGTTACGGGGTGCGTGGAACTCAACGGATTGGATTTCCACCATCCCTGGCTCGACGATTGGATCGAGCAATCGCAATTGGCAATCCATGGTCTCCTGATTCAGTTGCATCGTGCCCAATTCGAGCGATTGAAAGTCTTTCATAAAGGACTCCGATTTTCTGGGGACTCGATCGTTGCTTTGACCTCTTGAGGGGGATTCGAATCGATCATCGATGGATTTGACAATCTCATCCTCGCCGATCTTTACTGCGATTCTCTTGCCCGTAGCGGCTTGGGTTGCGGTGTACTCAATCCAAACCGAGTAGGTTCCCGATTGCATCGGAAGAATATTCCAAGTGAGTTTGTCCTCTGGAGTTCGAAGATTCGTGAAGTAGGAGCAATTGGGGGCTGTGTCGCTTCGCTTGACCGAAGGACCTTGGCATTTGCCGTCTTGGGCTGGCAATATCGATGCATTCGGCTCTGGGTGCCCAATTAGGAATGGACGGTTGGTTCGAGCCGAGCGAAGTACTTCTTCACGCCATTTGCTAACGTCTGTCGTCATTGAGTTAGCAAGCTCGCTTTGCGTGTCGATTAAGTCACGTTGCTGGGTCGGATCGTCGATCAAATTGAAAATCGCTCCATCGTAGTCCAGTAGGAATTGATCCTGCCGCATGGCAATTCGACCGCTCCATTGAGAAAAGAGCTTGCGGTGTATCAATGGCTTGGTCGGGTCGGTAAGATGCTGAGCGATACTGATTCCATCGAGCGGATGATCTGGATCCATAGTCATTGGTATCCCAGCCAATTCGCACAAAGTAGGTGCGATGTCGATCGCACCGGTAAGTTGCTCAAGCCGCTGCTGTGCGGGTAAATGACTTGGCCAACTGACTATCAAAGGCGATCGTACACCGCCTTCGTCAACCGTTCCTTTACGCCCTTTCATTCCACCATTCCAACGGAAGCTATTGGGGCCATTGTCATTGAAGTAAACGATAATGGTTTGGTCTCGAAGGTGCAGATGATCGAGCAGGTTCAGGATGCGACCAACATTCGAGTCGATGTTTTCCACCATCGCAATGGCAGCTCGCGTCATCGCGGGGTCCTCTTTCTCGCTCGCTCTGCCTTGGTGCTGCATCGCAAGTGGTCTTTCATGAACTCGCTTCATGAACTCGTCGGGGACTTGCATCGGAGAGTGCGGTGTGTTGAATGCCACGTAGCAAAAAAAACGCTCCTTGGCATGTAGCCGGATAAACTCCATCGCGTGGTTGGTAAAATCATCGGTTACGAAGCCAGCACCTTGGACTTTCTTCCCATTGTGATCCAAAGGTGGTGAGAAGTAGTCACCCCAATGTCCGGAGCAAAATCCGTAGAATTCCTGGAAGCCTCTGCCGTTGGGGTGGTAGGGGAATTGTGAGCCATTATGCCATTTACCGAAGGCACCCGTGGCGTAGCCGGCAAGCTTGAATCGATCGGCTAAGGTGGTTTCGTCTAGATCCATCCGTTCGTCACCTTGAGTCACCCCCATCGTGCTGGATCTGGGGTGATATCTGCCGGTGAGAAACTCTGCACGCGTGGGAGCACAGACTGGGCAAACATAAAAGCGTTGGCAGACGACACCTGAATCTGCCAATCGATCCAGGTTGGGTGTATGGAAGTTCGTGTTGCCTTGGAACCCGAAATCACCCCAGCCTTGGTCATCCGATAGAAACACAAGCACGTTGGGATGTTGCGTTGCGATTGGGTCGGTATCGTTTGGCTCTGTTCCAAAACCCGGTATTGAAATAATCGCTAAAATAGAACTAGCGCAGAGCCAATGCCGTAAAACTTTATTCAGGGGGTCAGCGAAATTCGGCATGATTAATTATTGAATTTTGGTTCCAAGGTGAATGAACCTCCGTCGAGGACTTGACCGTCTAGTCCTCTGAGATCGACCGTCATGTGTTTGGTCTTTGCATCGACACGTACCGTGCCAAAAGATTGTTTGCCATCGCTGGGTGCCAAAGGCAATTTGCTCCCTGTTGGAGGAGCGAATTGGAATTTGACTTCTGGGCCGAAGGTTCCATCGAGTGAATTCGGTCCGAAAGAGCCAGCGTGCAAAGGACCGGCAACGAATTCCCAGAAGGGTAGGAAGCCATTGGGGATCGCGGATCGGGCTGGGTCGTAGAAGTGAGCTGCCGCATAGTGGACATCGGCTGTGAGCCAAACGGTGTTTAGGATTCCAGCTTGTTTCATGAAGCCCAGCACATCGGCCATTTCGAGTTCTCTTCCCAGGGGTAATCCATCGTCAGCATTCGCGACCGCTTCGTAGTATCCTTTACCTTCCATAGAATCTCCTACGGCGATGGCCAGGGGCATATCGCTGCAGATGACTTTCCAGAGGGCGGTACTGGTTTGTAGCGAATTTTTCAGCCAAGCGAGTTGCTCGGGTCCCAGAATTGCCGATTGCGCATTGAATTGCGATTGGCGATTGGAGCTGTTGGGTCCACGGTAGCTGCGAAGGTCTAGGACGAAGAGGTCCAGCAACGGGCCTCGACTAAACTTGCGATAGACTCGACGATCCCCTGCGGGTTGAGGTAAAAGAGGGTTGTATTCGAAGAAGGCTTGCGAAGCCCTAGAGGCCAGTTGCGATCCGAACTCGAGCGCATCGTAATGATCGCGGTCTTTACGGGATTTAAGTGATTGCTGTGGGTACCAGTTGTTCGTTGTTTCGTGGTCGTCCCATGAAGCGATGATGGGGACTTGTCGGTGGAATGCAAGAACATTTTGGTCCATCAAGTTGTACTGGTAATTTCCGCGAAAATCGTCCAGAGACGAGGCAGGCTTGGACTTTGCCTCCGTGGTGATGTTCTTCCAAAGGGACGAGTCATTGAGTTTCAGTTCTGCGGGGATCGGATTGTCAGCGTAGATCATGTCACCGCTGTGGACGAAGAATTGAGGGGATAGCTTCTCGATTGCAGAATAGATTTTCATGCCTCCCCAATCGGGATTGATTCCGAAGCCTTGGCCAGCGGTATCTCCTGACCAAGCAAAGAAAACGTCGTTGGATCCGTCATCGGGAGTTTTCAGGTGCCCGAGGATCGGTTGGCTAAGGCCGCCAGTGTTTTCGAAAGTGACTCGATAAAAGATCTCGGAAGCGGGGGGGAGGTCTCGCAAGATGCATCGGGCAGTCCAGTCCGAAGCAGCAGTGGATTTGGGCCCTTGGACCCTGCGCGGGTTTTTGAAGCTAGCCTCGGTGTCCCATTCCACCAGCATTCTTGCGTCGACATCGGAGCGTCCCCAGATGACTGCGGATATGTGAGTGACTTCTCCGCTCATGATTCCGTAAGGTTGCTTTGGAGCGTCGACCCAATTGGCATGAACAGCAAGGGAGCTATGAGGGAGTCCGCATGCAAACACAGAGCTGGACAATCCAGTGATGCAACTGCGTTGGGCAAAGTCCCTGCGGGTGATTTTTTGGTTCATCGGATTGTGGTTCGCTTTTTCTTGGTGTCTGGATTGGAATATGGATTTTTTAAATCAATCTTTGGCTTGAGGAAACCTTGAGATCGTTAATCCTTCGTAAAACTCCCGTTTTCCAGGCAACCGTGGGATCGGCGGTGGCTTTAGTCTATGGGGATTTCGAGGGATGGGTTATCTTGAACCCTTATGAGCAATGCATTATTGATTGAAAAAGTCCTCGCGTTAGTTACGTCTGGGGAGTATCGTCCGATGAAGCCACGGGTGATGCAGAAACTTCTTGGTTTGCCCGAGGAGCAGTACAGGGAATTGCGCAGGGTTATCAAGCACTTGGTGTCACAGGGGCGGATCATCTATGGTGCCAACCATTTGGTGCTTGCGGTTGCACCCAATGGCCAGACACCGACGCGAGCTGTGAAAGCTCCGAAGGATTTCGATCCAGGCGAAGCCGGAGAGGTTGCAACGCGAGTTACCGATCGAGCCGCTAGCGGTGGTGAGTATGTTGGGATTTACCGGGCGGCACCGTCGATGGGATACGGGTTTGTCGAGGTGCCTCGGAGCGGTCCGGCAATCACGAAGGCTTTGGCATCTGATTCCCAGGGCAATCAGCAGGATTCGGCTCAGAGACCTGCAGGGGTTCCACTGCCGGTAAAGGTTCCTGATATTTTCATCCCTGAATCGCGCAAGCTCAACGCGATGGACGGCGATACGGTTCGAGTTCGATTGCGAAGGCCGATGCAAAGTGGAGGGCGGGGCCGGAAGGAGTCTCCCCGGCATGTCTCAGGGCGACTCGAAGGCGAGGTCATTGAAGTTGTCGCTCGAAAGAAGCGGGAGTTTACCGGCACATTCCAATCCGACGGACAAAAGTCATTTGTATGGCTTGATGGGGCCAAATTAGCCAGACCGGTTTCGATCGGCGATGTGCGAGGGTTGCCGCTAGAGAACAACGACAAGGTTGTGGTGGAGTTGGTCAAGTTTCCCGATGAGTTTCAGCCTGGCGAGGCGGTGATACTCAAGGTGTTAGGGAGCATGCGAAATCCGGCGGTTGACACAACGGCTGTGATGATCCAGTTTTCGTTACCTGAAGAGTTCCCCGAGGCAGTGCTTCAGGACGCTCGAGCGCAAGCCGACCGATTTTCCGAGGAAGTTATTCCAGAAGGCCGCAAGGATTTGACAGGCGTCCCGACGTTAACGATTGATCCAGTAGATGCCAGGGACTTCGACGATGCGATATCGCTGAGCAAGAATGAGCGGGGGAATTGGGAGTTGCAAGTCCACATCGCTGATGTGGCTTTTTTTGTCCCGGTGGGGAGTGTGCTAGATGAGGAAGCTAGGCAGCGCGGCAACAGCGTCTATCTACCCGATAGGGTGATTCCCATGTTGCCCGAGACGATCAGCAACCATTTGGCTTCGTTGCAACCGGATCGCAATCGGTTGGCAAAGACCGTGTTCATGGAATATTCCCCGGAAGGAGTATTGTTGCATGCGGAGGTGTTCAACAGTGTGATTCGCAATGCTTATCGCTTTAATTACGAGCAGATCGATCAATACTTGGCAGATCCTCAGCCGTGGGCAGAGCGGCTGAGTCCTGCTATTTTCCAGTTGGTTCGGGACATGCATAGCTTGGCCATGCAACTGCGCCAGATACGTAAGCGAAACGGTTCGGTGGAGCTAACATTGCCGGAAGTCAAAGTCGACTTAGACAAGCTTGGCAAGGTCAAGGGAGCGCACGTGGTGCACCATACCCAGAGCCATCAGATGATTGAAGAGTTTATGCTTGCGGCCAATCAAGCGGTTGCCAGTTGGCTCGATGGGCTGAAGTTACCTTTTTTACGGCGGGCGCATGCACCACCCGACGCGCTGAAGATACGGCGGTTGAATCAATTCATCCGGGCACTTGGTATCCCGTCAGAGCAGATGGAAGACCGATTCGAGATCCAGCGGGTAATCGATAGTGTCAAGGGCAAGACGACCGAGTTTGCGGTCAATTATGCGATTCTCAAGAGCATGTCCAAGGCGGTATATCAGTGTGAGTTTGAGAGACATTACGCATTGAATATGAGTCACTACTGCCATTTTACCAGTCCTATTCGTCGCTATCCCGATTTGGTCGTTCACCGGATTGTCGATAAGCTCGTGCAGGGCAAACAGGCCCACGAGAATACCGAGGCTCTTGAAGTTCTTGGGGAACACTGCAGTCACACCGAGCAGAATGCTGAGAGTGCGGAACGCGAGTTGGTTCGAGTCAAATTGCTGCATTTTTTCGAGAAGCGAATTGGCGAGATGCTTACAGGGATTGTTTGGGGTGTTAAACAGGATGGGTTGGTTGTGCGAGGAATTGAAATTCCTGTCGATGGGATGGTGCCTTTGGACCGATTGCCTCAGGACCGGTATCGATACGATCGAGACACCCATACATTAGAAGGTTATAGAACTGGTAATCAATTCCGATTGGGAGACGAGTTGATCGTTCGAGTTGAGCGAGTGGATTTGGCTCGCAGGCACTTGGAGTTCCGTCTTGAGAAGGTTACACATCACACGACAGCATCGCGAAGTGAGTCTGAGCCTGCTCGCTCGAATCGTCGTGGAATTGGGGAATCCAGCAAAAAAGGCAAGTCGGACTCTGGTGCGGGACGAAAAGGGCAGGGAGGTTCCAAACGCAGGAAGAAGCGTTAACCCATGGGGAACTGTTTGCAGTATTCATAAACAGCCATCGTTGTTGCAGTTGCAACATTGTAGCTAAAAGGCTGACCGTAGACGGGGATCTCGATCACATCGTCGAGTTGATTGAGTTCCTCTTGCGAGAGCCCTTCGCGCTCGGCTCCGACAATCAAGGCTGTTTTCTGGGAATAGGTGTACTGGTACAAGCATGTCGAACCTGTTGTTTGTTCGAGACCTGCCAAGCGGAAGCCTTGAAGCTTGAGTTGTTTTAAGACAGGAAGCAGGCTTCTGCGCTGATCCACTTCGACAAAGTCTGCAGCGTCTCGCGCGATATCTCGATCGACTTTGCCTTGACCGCAATGGATGATTTTTGTGATACCAGCGCAACCGCAAAGTCGAACGATCCTGCTTAGGTTTACATTGCTGCGCATGGGTGCCAAGGCGAGAATCAGCTCGCGAGGGCTGTGCAAAGGGGTCGGTGGTTTATGACGAATGTGTTCGAATCGGTTCATGACATCAATGCGTCGATGCGATCGATGAGTATCTGGAGAAATTCCCGGTCGCTCGTTGGCCTTCCGGGAGCATTGGGTGGGATAGCATCGGTATCGATCACACCCCGCATTGCCAGAACCATCGCTGCATTGTGTTTATAAGCTGGGACGGGAGGTCGGAATGCGAACCCTCCGAGCATCTGTAGAGCATCGTTTAATTCGTAAAACCGCGCATCGCCATTGGCCCAAAAGTCATCACGTTTGGCAAATGCTTCGGGATAGAAGGCCGAGAGCCCCAGCAAGTAGTCGCTACCCCATTGGATCATATCGATCGCCAAATCGTTGCCGGTGTAAATTCCAAAGTCCGGTCGATCACGGTCGCGACATGCTAGGCGATCCCATTCGGTGCAGCGCGATAACGAAGAATGCTTGAGGCCTTCGAGTGAGGGGATATCCATGAGTCTTCGAAAGGTATCCAGCGAGTAGATACTGCCAAAGGGTGCGAACATCTTGCCCAGTTCGAAGCCTAAAAACTTGTCCACCGATTCGCCGATGAGTGAATAGGTTCGGGCGATCTGGTCCGGTGGCAGGGCGATCAACTCGGAACACTGGAAAACGATCGGGATACCGCCAAGGCGCCGAATTTCGATGACTTGTGCCCGATAGTTCTCGACCATATTGCCCGACAAGTCTTCGACGAACGCGCCGGCCACAAAAGGTCGACCTGCAGCCAACTGGGATACCAGTTGCAAAATCTCCTGACGCTGGCTCAAACTCAGCAAGTTTGCGAACCCGGTGTCCATGTTGATGGCTGGGGATAGGCCGCAGGCCCAAGTCCGCTCTAAACCCCTTTGGTAGGATTCAAAATCGATCTTTCCAACCGGTTTCCAGGGCAGATAGGCCGCCGAGATTCCTTTTGGCTTGCGCGAGAACTGGATTGTTGGGATTGGATGCATGCCATGGTCCATTTCACGGTTTACAGGGTGCAGTTGGGGGGTATCGAGGGCGTAAAGAATCGGCGATTTACGCAACCAGCTTTTAAAAAGACTCAGAATTGGCCTAAAGCATAGCGATTTGGCTTCATCTGTCCAAATCCAGGTCTATTTATCGAGCGTGTGGCTAAAACCCCCAATCCGAGGGGTTTGCGGGTGGAAACGGCTGGTAAAATCGGCAAGATGCGTAAAATATGCCGTGTGGAGCTGGGAGTTTTCACTAAACTTTGCGGCTTGGGTTCCCTATTTGGTTTTTATGGGGAACTTTGGTTAAACGGACAACGCGTCGACATCGAAGGTCAACAGGTCATTCGATCGGCCCGCACTCATCAGAGAGTTTGCTGCTATGGAGTGTATGACGCGGGAAGTGGTGTACCCCTTTTTTGATTTTGGAGAATTTCGAATGCGTCGATTGATCATTGCTTTGGCCATCGTTGGATGTGCGATCGCTTCTTCCTCTAGTGCTTCGGCTGGTATTTTCAACCGCAAGAAGGACTGCAGCGGTGCTGCAGCTGCTTCGTGTTGTGCACCAGCTCCAGCTCCAGCGTGTGCTCCTGCACCTGCTTGCGATGCTGCACCGGCATGTGCCCCAGCTGCCAAGCGAGAAGGTTTGCTTACCCGTCTTCATGCACGCAAGGCTTCCTGCAGCGCCCCTGCAGCAGCAGCTTGCGAGCCAGCCCCTGCACCAGCTTGCGATCCTTGTGCACCAGCAGCCAAAAAGGAAGGCTTGTTGGCTCGTTTGCATGCACGCAAGAAGGCTTGCAGTGGTGCTGCTGCACCTGCTGCTTGCTGCGACGCTGCTCCCGCTCCTGCACCATGTGCAGCACCAGCTCCAGCACCATGTGCCGCTCCTGCTGCCAGCAGCTGCGAAGCCGATCCATGTGCCAAGCCAGCTCGTCCCAAGTTGCTATCTGGTTTGATGGCCAAGTGCAAGACCCGCCGTGCTAGCTGCTCGGCACCAGCTGCTGCATCTTGCTGCGATGCTGCTCCTGCTCCAGTAGCCGTTGCTGCACCAGCTCCAGCTTGTGGTTGCAACTAATCGGTTTACAGAAAGTCGAACCGGATCTTGTAACATTTGTTGCGAGGTTTTGGTTCGCGGATTGAACTCACAAGCGGTCTTCGAAAGTGGACCGCTTTTTTTACGCCTGAAATCAAGCGTCCAAACTCCTCTAGTGTAGATCCCTCCATGCGATTCAGTCTTTTTCCCACCAAGTCCTCTGCTGATGTTTCAGGAATCGAAGACTCTTACGTTCAAGTTGGGCGTGGGCTTCGAACCGTGGTCTTTCTTCATGGTCTTTTCGGTTCGACCGCCCACTGGACTGGAACGATGGATCACCTGTCGAATGACTACAATTCGCTAGCCATTCAATTGCCGTTGGATCGCAAGGGGGATCGAAGAGCCGATGGGGTGCGAGCCATCGAAGACTTGACACAGATCGTTCAGCAGTCGCTTGATCATGCTCAAGTGAGCCAACCGATGGTGCTGGTTGGGAATTCGTTGGGGGGATTGCTTGCGATTGACTATGCTTTGAAAAACCCTGATCGTGTATGCGGCTTGGTGCTAGCAGGGTCTGCGGGTTTGCAGGAGCGAAGTCTGACTGATGGAGCCAAGCCCAAAGCGACTCGAGAGTTTGTGCGGAGCGTCATTAGCGGGATTTTTCATGACCAGTCGTTGGTCACCGACGACTTGGTAGAAGAGTGGTTTGAAACCATGAACGATCGGAACTACACTCGATTTATTTTGAGGATTTCTCGTGCCACTCGAGATCGAAATGTACAGAGCGAACTCGATCAGATTAGAACACCCACGTTGATTGTTTGGGGGAAGAACGATCGGATAACTCCACCTGATGTAGGTGTGCAGTTCAAGGAGAGTATCCAGGGTTCGGAGCTTGTTTTTTTGGATTCCTGTGGTCATGTTCCCAACGTCGAGCAACCGTCGTTGTTCAACGAGCAACTTACCAGTTTTTTGCCAAAGTGCTTTTCATAACACGTTAGTTGATTCAACACTATGAGAATTAGACGATACGCGCTGGTCGCTATTTCGGTAGCCGCGACTCTATGTGCTGGCTCATTGGGGACCGGGGTGGCTCAGGAACCAATTTCGATCCAGATGGCCAGCGACTTTGCCCTCTCACCCGATGGCAGTACGTTGGTTTTTCGCTGGGCCAACGAGCTTTGGTCGACTTCGACGGTTCAACCCAATTCGGTCAAGAGATTGACCAATCATCCAGCGGTCGATGCTGAGCCTCGATTCTCGCCCGATGGCACAAGGATCGCATTTACGAGCAATCGAACTGGTTCGACCCAGGTCTACATCATGGCTGCCTCGGGAGGAATTCCGGAGCAGAAGACCTTTCATTCCGAGGGTTACTCGTTGGCGGATTGGTTTCCTGATGGCAACAGTGTTCTGGCGGTGGCAAGCCGGGATCATTTCTGGCGTGGAAGCAGCCGTATGATGCAGATCGATGTCACGAAGCGGTCCGCCGAGAAGGTGCTTTTGGATGATTCGGCATCCAATCCATCGCTTTCGAATGATGGGAAGAAGATACTCTTTGTACGCGAGGGAGAGAGATGGTGGCGCAAGGGGTATCGGGGCGAGCGGGCAGCGCAAATCTGGATGCTAGATTTAGACAGCGGAGCAACCAGCGAACTGTTGCATGAAAAGCTCGAGTGTCTTTGGCCTTTGTGGATGCCCGGGGGTAAAGGCTTTTATTTTGCGAAAGGAACTTCGCATGGATTGGATCTTTGGCGATACCGATTCGCCACTGGGGAGCAACCCGCTCGTCAAAGGAAAGTTTGGGGATTTGACGACGATTCCATCGCCAAGCCTGCGATCTCTCGAAATGGAACGACCATTGTCTTTCGGCATCTGTTCGATACTTATGTGATGCATCCTGGCAAAGACGACCAGCCGACCAAGTTGGATCTGAAGGTTGCAGCCGATACCGATCTTCCTGACGATTTGCAGCGCAGTACAGGCAATCGAGCGGACCAAGTTGCTTTTACCGAGGATGGGCTTGAGATTGCATTTACGCTCAATGGTGATCTTTGGGTGATGGATACCGAATTGAAGGAGCCTGTCCAAGTGACCAAGAGCGACGGTTACGAGGAGTCACCCATTTTTGCCAATGATGGAAAATCCCTTTGGTTTACCAGACGGCAAGCCGGGCAGGTCGATTTGTGGAAGATTGAGCCCAAGGATCCCAATAAGTATTGGTGGCAGCAGCGGGAGTTTGTGGAGACCCGAATGAGCGAATCCTCGGGTTCAAAGTCCAACTTGAAATTCACACCTAATGGCAAACATCTGCTTTTCCAACTTGGGCGTGGCACTTTGGCATCGATGAATCTTGAAACCAAAGAGATCACCAGTTTGGTAGAGAGTTTTAGCGAAGTCGGCTACAGCATTTCACCTGATAGTCGTTGGGTGGCTTATGCGGCTCAAGATGACGATTTCAACAGCGAGATTTGGGTTATGCCGTTGGATAAGCATGCTCCAGCGGTCAATGTTTCACGGCACCCGGATAACGACCAATCCCCTGTGTTTTCTCCAGACGGGAGAATCTTGGCTTTTACCGGAAGGCGATCCAAAGAAGAGAGCGATATCTATTACGTTTATCTTCAAGAGGAGTTTGACGACGAATCATCGCGAGATCGAACTTTGGAAAAGGCGATCGAAGCGATGAAAAAGAAGCGACCCAAGCAGCCAGTTGTTACAGAGAGCAAACCGGAGTCGTCGGAGAGCAAGCCTGCGGACGCAAAGCCTGCTGACGCAAAGGTTGCCGAGGATAAGCCCAAGACTGACAAGGCAGCCGAGGGAGAGCCTAAGTTGGTTCGGATCGATTTTGATAGGATCCATGAGCGATTGCGACGAATCAATCTGCAGGATACTCGCGAGTCCAATTTGATCTTTTCACCAGATGGAAAGAAACTTGCGTTCTCGGCTTCGGTCGAAGGCAAGCAAGGTTGGTATAGCGTTGAGTTTCCTGACAAGCTCACCCCTAAGTTGATGAGTTCGACGGTTTTAAGCGATGCTCGTTGGACGAAATCGTCCAATAGCATACTTGGGTTGGCAAAAGGGGCCCCGACCAAGCTTGAGAATGGTGAAAAAGAGACCAGCTATGGGATCAATGTGCTCCATGATCGGTCTCGTTCCGGGCGGTACCGCGAAGGCTTTAACGCCGCTTGGTTGGCGATGCACGAAATTTGGTACGACCCTGCGATGGGTAACCGGAATTGGGAAGAAGTTCGACGCAAGTATGTCGAAGCTGCTTCTAAATCCTACGACGAGCGAGGGCTTGGCGAGATCATCGAGTTGATGCTCGGAGAACTCAACGGTTCTCACCTTGGTTTCACCGCTTCTGTTTCGGATGCGCCCGAACCAGAGACTCCTCGTCGGCGAGAGCATCCCACAGCCCATCTGGGAGTCCGATTTGATCCTAGTCATTTAGGCCCGGGGCTTAAGGTAAAAGATGTATTGCCAGAGAGTCCTAGTGATAAGGCCAAGAGCAGGCTGGTTGCCGGCGACATCCTCTTGAGCATTGACGGGACGAGAGTCGATCCATCGATGGACCTGACACAGGTCCTTAACGGCCCATTGGATCGGGATATCCATTTGCTGGTCCAGCGAGCCAAGGAGCAGGGCAGCGAGGAGTTAAGCATCGTGATTCGACCGATTTCTTATGCTCGGGTCCGTCCGTTACTTTACGACAAGTGGCTTGAGCACAATCGCCAGATGGTCGATAAGTTATCGGGTGGCAAGTTAGGTTATCTGCACATACAAGCCATGGACGAATCGAGCTTTTTGGAATTCGAAGAGCAACTTTACAACGTAGGGTATGGAAAGGAAGGCTTGGTCATTGACGTTCGGGACAATGGAGGGGGTTCGACTACAGACCACTTGCTAACATCGTTGACGCAGCCCAAGCATGCGATAACGGTTCCTAGGGGTGGTGGTGTTGGCTACCCTCACGATCGAATGATCTACGCGACTTGGTCAAAACCTATCGTGGTCTTGTGCAACCAGAACAGCTATAGCAATGCGGAGATCTTTAGCCACGCGATCAAGGCATTAGGTCGCGGGAAGTTGGTGGGAGTTCAAACCGCGGGAGGGGTCGTCAGTACCGGTGCGGTTCGTATCAATGACATCGGCGTACTTAGGGCACCCTTTCGAGGTTGGTTTTCGATTCGCGATGGCAAGGATATGGAGTTAAACGGAGCGGAGCCAGATTATATTGTTTGGCCATCGCCCGGGGAGTTGCCTGCGGGGATAGACAAGCAGCTCGAGAAAGGAGTGGAGGTGTTGTTGGAGGAGGTCAAGAAGGTACCGGAGTTACCCAAGCCGAAATACGTGACTGGGCACGAGTAACTGTGCACGGACTACTGGCATCGATGGGTTCGGTTTACCAAACGACAACATGTGGTTGTAAAGAAAATCCGGTTTTGTCGAAAACAATCTTCTGCGCACGTTCCAACAATGCGATGACTTGTGCAGAAGTCGCACCTGTATTGGCGGTGATGTAGTTAGGGTATGTTGAATTCAGTTGGACACTGCCTTCGATCAGACCGTTAACGCCGCTGCGTTGAAGGAGTTCGACGGCCGAAACACCATCGAGATCGATGAATGCGAGGGCCGACCTAGTTGGGTAATTCGGTTGTTTACTCCGTTTAACGATCCAGAAGGTTTGTTCCCGTTTGGTCAGTTGCCGGACATCACCTTTTTCTAACTCGAAGGAAGCATCCAGGATGAGCAGTTCATCGAGACTGCTTCGGCGATGGGAAAAATTGACTTGATCTGCAGTGACCGTGTTCAGTTGGCCTTGCCGAGATAGCAGGGTTGATTGGGTCATCAGTCGACCGATGTCTCCTTCGTCGGTGCTGCTGTTGCTGCGAAGTGCGCCACCGACTGTGCCGGGGATTCCTACGAGGTGTTCGAGCCCTCCGAGACCAGCACCCACGCATGCGGTGATCAGGTGGGCTAGTCGAGTTCCACCACCGCATTGGACAGTATTTCCGAGGATAGAAATACGTTCAAAGAATGGGGCAGACAGGTGGATCACCAGTCCATCGAAGCCTTTGTCGCGAACAAGGACGTTGGATCCACCCCCGAGGACTTTGATGGGCATTCCTTCTCGGTTTGCCGTTTGGACGATCGCCTGCAGTTGGTCGGTGTCTGTGGGCTCGGCGAAAAACGCCGCCGAGCCGCCCAGTTGCAACCAGGTATAGGGAGCCAAGGGAACCGCTGAACGAACGGAACCCGCGAATTTTTCGAATACCATCAATGCAATCCGATTTCCGACTGCCTACCTCAGTCAAAGAGTCTCAGCGACGAGCAGGAAGTGCTTCGGATGCCTTTCGGATCAATTCCTTGACCCTGGTTTCCGTCTGCATGCCAGTCAGAGAGAAACGCTTCCAGCCCGTGTCGCTTTGGCAAAATACAACCAATTGAGGCAAGATTTTACCCTGCATCACCTCGTTGGCTAGCTCAGGGTTTGCGTCTTTATCCAGTTGGGTGTAGATGACCTCTTTGAGGGCCCCCGACTGTTTCATAGGGACAATCGTGTCGCTTTTTAGAGTCTTGCAAGCAGGACACCAATCGGCACCTACGAGAATAAGCAGAGGTTTCCGCTCGTCGCGAGCTTTTCGATAAGCCACTTCGTAGGGCAAAACCTCAGGTTCGCTCAATCGCGGAGGTTGTGTCACCGGGTCGGCACCGAGAATTGATCCATTCCCAGCCAATCCAGATCCAGCCAAAATCAACAAAACCGCCAAAGTCGCTGAACGCAACATCGTGGGGACCCCTTTCCTTTTTCGGGACAAGTTAAAAATCAATCGCACGGCATAGCTCAGGTCCATCTTGCCACCAGCAACCTCGAAGCAAATCAAGGTGCACAGCCCAGCTAGTCGCGCATGCCAAAGGATTTCGCTCGATCATCATCGAGGAGTCATTGCAGGTTGTTGCCGACAAATCCGTTCGATTCGGGACATGGCTTGCAGGCCCATCCCTGTTGAGATGAACACCTGGCAAACCTTGCCGAAACCGAAGAGTTTGCCGACTGAGCAAAATCCAACGGCGTCCGATAAGTGGGGCCAGTATAGGGATGTCCCACGACTGCACAACCGCTCCGTCTACCCACCATCGCTAAAGAATCGCCAGGAAAAAACTTGGAATTGCGTCGATTTACCCCAGTGGTTCAGAATACTCGGGGGTTTGCTAGCAAAACCGCTGCTTTCGCTAAGTGCTGTTGATACGAAAGGTTACGGACGGAGGGTCTGGGGCATTTCCGAGGCAAACCGCCGTGCCAAAGTTTCGATTATTGGGGCGAGAAACCACTCCGTGGCGGGGGTATTTTTTCTCAAAAACCTAAGGATACGCGTCTGGGAAAGTAGATTAAGTTATCAGATCCTTGATGATTTGGCCGTGAACGTCCGTGAGCCTGCGGTCGATTCCGTTATGGCGGACGGTCAGTCGAGTGTGGTCGATTCCCAGTAAGTGCAGGATCGTCGCGTGGATATCGTAGACTTGGGTGGGGTTTTCTCGATCCAATGGTTTGTATCCGAATGGATCGCTGGGCCCGTAGCTGATCCCGCCTCGAATTCCCCCTCCACAGAGCCAGTTGGTGAAGCAGTAAGGATTATGATCACGCCCTTTGCCACCTTGGGAGCTAGGCATTCGCCCGAATTCTGTGGTCCATAGGATGATGGTATCCTCGAGCATGCCTCGCTGCTTGAGATCCTGGATGAGCGCCGAAGCGCCTTTGGCCATTCCTGCTGCAAGTGGTCCGTGGTCTCGTTGGATATCTTCGTGGGAGTCCCAATTTCTTCTTGGGAATCCGTTGTCGTTTCCAGACCAGATTTGGATGAAGCGGACGCCTCGTTCCAGCATCCTTCGGGCTGCGAGGCATTTTCTGGAGAAATGGACGACTTCCTCTACGGGGTTGATTTCTTTGTCGAAGGTCGAGGGGATTTGGTCTAAACCATAGAGTTTGAGGATGTGCTGGGGCTCTTGAGAAAAATCCAGTGCTTCGGGTGCAGCCAATTGCATCCGGGCGGCCAATTCGTAGCTTCGAATGCGTGATTCGAGCCTCTGGTCGCTGGGGCGTTGTTGCGAATGCTCACGGTTTAGTTGGGCCAACAGAGTCTGCCCTGCGGCTTCGCTGGCTTGGGTGATGAAGTTTCCGGATTTATGGGGTCGGAGGTCTGCGATTGGATTCTCGGAGCCTGGGTAGATGACGGTCCCGCTATGCTGGGCGGGCAGAAAGGCGCTGTCCCAGTTCTTGGTCCCGTTGCTGGCCATTCCGCGATGATCGGGGAAGACCACGAAGGTTGGTAGATTGTCGTTCATACTACCGAGACCGTAGCTGACCCAGGCTCCCATTCCCGGGAAGCCTGGCAACTGAAAGCCAGTTGCATGCAGCAGTGTCGCTTGGCTGTGCACACCTGTTTTTCCAACAACGTTGTGGACAAACGCTAAATCGTCGGCGACGACACCTAAATCACAGACCGGCTGGCTTAGAAGTTTTCCGCAGGCTCCGTAGGGTTTAAAGTCCCACACCGGTTTAAGCCAGGGACCTAGTCCGTTTTGGAAGGCTTCGACGGGTTCTCCAAAATCACTTTCTTGCCCGTGCCTTTTGACCAGTTCTGGCTTGTAGTCGAACAAATCGATATGGCTGGCAGCCCCGGCCATAAACAATTGCACGACTCGTTTGGCTTTGGGTTTATGGTGCAAGCGATCTAAATTGGCTCCGCTTCCAATTTCCTGTCCTGCTATCGAGTTTTCTTGATCTAGCAGTGCGCCTAGAGCGATCCCACCAAATCCGTGCCCGAGCGACTCGAGCATCCGTCGTCTGGAGAGGACTCCAAGAGGGTTGTTCATCGGTTAAGCCTAATCCACAAAGGAGAATTCGTTGAGATTGAAGATCAATCGGCATGCATTTGCTAACCCGTGCTCTGAGATGTAATGCTCTAGCGCGATCCTTTCGGAGTCGATGGGATCTCTTCCGAAGGCTAATTGAAACATGCGATGGATCTGGGACTTGTGTCCTGTTGATGGAACATCGTCGGAGGATTCCGCTTCGATCCGTTTTGCGAAGTGCGAGCTCATGGTCACGACAAACCCGTTGTTGAGCAACGCCAAGGCTTGGAGCGGGCTTAGCGATTCATTCCGTTTATCCACACGCATGGAAGGGTCTGCGCAATCGAGCGTTGTCATAAAAGGCTGAGGTTGGGATCGTACCAGGAATCGATACACGCTTCGACGATGGCTCTGAGTGTCTTCGGGATTGTACAGATGGTACTCATAATGGGGCGAATGTTCGGGGTGTTCGATGACAAAGTCCTGGAAACTAGGTCCACCCATGGTCAAATCCAGTTTGCCTGAGATTTGCAAGACCACATCGCGAATGGCTTCTGCCTCCAATCGCCGTCGGTTGGCTCGCCAAAGATAACGATTGTCGGCATCTAGTTTCTCCGGTCCTATACCATCGGAGCTTATCGGCGCACTAGAGACCTGACGATACGTATGGCTCATAACGATCCATCTGTGCAATTGCTTGAGGGATTGCCCCGAATCCCTAAACTCGATGGCCAACCAATCCAGCAATTCAGGATGGGTTGGTTCGGCTCCCATTCGTCCTAGATCATTGGCGGTCAGAACAATCCCGTTTCCAAAATGATATTGCCAAACTCGATTCACGATGCTGCGCCATGTTAACGGGTTCCGCTTATCGGAAAGCCAATGAGCGAGCGCACCTCGACGTTGTGCTTCGGTGTGCTCTGATGGCAATTCGAACCAAGTGTTCAGATCCTCAAGACACGCAAGCCCACCTGGAGTCACCTCTTCTTTAGGCATCGTGACATTCCCTCGATCCAGAACAAAGATGGGGCGAGGTTTACCTCCATTGGATCCGGTCCCTGCAAACGCACCGCTGCCATGATGCACCACGCCCGAGTAGACCGTCTGTTGTGGAGGTAGTTCTTGTTTAGCTTTCTGAAGTTGCAGCGCGGATTTTTGCAGTTCCGCTCGCTTTTGCTTTGAGCTGAGATCTAGAATTCCATCGATCATTTTCTCGCGATCGGCTCGCAAGAGCGCCAAATCGGTATTCGCAAGAGTTGCCTTTCCGTAGTAGTACCCGTCGGTCAGGTTCTTCTTTTGCCATCGAGGGGGAGCTTCGATCGAGTCTAACGAAATCACTTGAGCCTGGGCTGCAACATTCTTGCCTTCGCTGCTGAATACCGAAAGCTCTGAGAGTGCAAAGATGTAATCGGTTGGCAAACGATGAACAAGTTTCGTTGCCGTGACTCGCACGTAGCGTGCTTTGATAGGTTCCTTCTCAGACAGTGGCTTGGTTCTAACAGGCACCACACCCGGGTTGGCAAAGTCCTCTGCGCGCTGGTCCCACAATACAACCACATCTGTGTTAAATTCGGGATCATCGCTTGCTTGGATCACAAATCGTACCGGAAACCCAAAACCTGCACCGATGTTGTTAAAGTTATCATGACATGCCACAAGCTCCACAGACTCGAGCACTTGAGATTGACCTAAATCTACTTGAAGCCACTTGGCCGAGTCTTCTTTCTCAGCGATTTGGCTATGATAACCAAACTCGGGTGCCTCTTGGGTGTTCAAGGCTTTGGTCGATTCGGCGATGCGTTGGTCTAAGTCCTCTAATGGCTTGCCGCCTAATTGAATGATCTGTGTATCGATTTGCTGGAGTTGCTTGTTGACATCAGCGATTTGCAATTCGATGTTTTGACGTTGGATAGCTACTTGCGGATCGCGATCATAAGTTCGATCGGCTCGATCCACTGCAGCAAAGACGGCTTGCAATCGATAGTAGTCATTTTGTGGAATGGGATCGAACTTGTGGTTGTGGCATTGAGCGCAACCGACGGTCAAGCTGTTGAAGGTACCCATGGCGGTGGCCACCATGTCGTCGCGATCCAAGTGTCTTGCTACCTTGCCATCAATCTTTGTTTCGGGGACTTCTGCATGCCCGATGAAATCCCATGGGCCGGCGGAGATAAAACCGAGAGCTTCGATTCCATCGACGGTTTCAGGGTGCAACAAATCGCCAGCAATCTGCTCTTCGATGAAGCGATGGTATGGTTTGTCGGAGTTCAAGGCGCGAATGACGTAATCGCGATAAGGCCATGCGTTTGGCCGAAGCTTGTCCTTGTCATAACCATGCGTTTCTCCGAAGTGCACTACATCGAGCCAATGCCTAGCCCAGCGTTCTCCATATCGGGGTGAGTCCAGAAGCTTGTCGACTAAGTCGCTGTAGGCTTGGATATCGCTCTTGGGATCTGCAAGAAACTCAGCAACTTGTTCTGGGGTGGGAGGCAATCCGGTCAGATCAAAGCACAACCGTCGGATCAGTGTACGACGGTCAGCAAGAGAGGACTGAGGCAAGCCCTTTTCAATCAGCTTTGCGACCACGAACGCATCGATCGCGTTGTAGATGAGGTGCGAGTCGGATTTGATGTTGGGAATCGTGGGTCGGACTAGAGGCTTAAGCGACCACCAATTGGAGTCCGGTATATGGCGATCCTCAAGTTTTCGGTCTGCTGGCCATTTAGCCCCTTGAGCGATCCAGCTTCGTAGGACTTCGATCTCTTGCGGCGATAACGGACTGCCCGACTTAGGCATCTGGGGGTTTGGACCGACGACATATTCGATCAGCAAGCTTGCATCGGGATTTCCTGGGGCGATCGCAGGCCCACTGTCTCCACCTTTTTGGATTGCGGAAAGCACATCGAGTCCGAGTGCACCTTTGGGTTTGTCACCAGCATGGCAATTTAAGCACTTGCGCTCGAGAATTCCCGCAACGGCTGAAAACGCATCGTCCTGAGCCCACAAATCGATTGGCAAAATCAGGGTGATTGCAATCGCAGAAACGGCTAAGCCAACGAGATTGGCAAGTGGTTTTTGCATAGGTTGTTTGGCATCCATCGAGTCGTCATCCATGTCGTCTAGGCTCCATTGTAACGAGCTTAGCTACTAGAGCATAAGGCATCGCTGGGGAACTTTGGGTTGTTTCAAGGCAGCCCGTGAAGATTATCTGTTTTTTGGGGGAGATGAGGATGACGAAGCGTTTTTGGGTTTGGGTTTCGCGGGGGAAGATTTCTTCGGGGAAGGTTTCTTGGCTTGAGGATTGCTGTTGGAGGATTTCTTCTGCGGTTTTGATCGGTTTGGATCGGCTGCGTCGGCCTGTTTTGCTTTCATGTAATCGTCGTTGGACTTGCTCTGAAAGTCCGCTTGAAGCTTTCTGATCTCAGATTGCGTTTGACCGAGCTCTCTTCGAGTTTTGTCGACACGTTGGTTCTCCTGCTGCTCGTCTTGACGATTCTTTGCCTGGGTTTGAGCCCAACGGATCGAGCAATTCAGATAGAAGAGTGTTAGTACAAATGGCATCCAAGCCACCACCCAACGGCACGAAGATGCAAAATAGAAGAACATCGATGGCTCCGATCGTTGGACGATTAGGGATTGAAGCGGTTCCCAAGTCTGGTGCAAGCAATTATGATGATACGAGGGTCAATTTTCAATCCGATGGCGATGTTTGGTCATCGGGGAAATTAGGCCAAGGGAACAAGGAATCAGCGAACGTGAAGCCCAAAGCAGTTTTGGCCTATTGCCGAGAGAAGGGTATCAAGGCCGTTGATATTCGATTCCCCGACTCTTTGGGTCGGTGGCGTCATTTCACGATTCCTGCATCAGGATTGACAGAAGCCGCGTTCGAGTTTGGTTTGGGGCAGGAGTCGTGTCTGCCAGGTTTGGCCAAAGATGCACAATTTCCATGGATTTTGCTGCCGGTTTCAGAAGCCAGGTACCTCGATCCCCTTGAGCCTGAGCCGACTTTGGTTTTGGTGGCGTCCATACAAGACGCGTGGACGGGTCAAGAGGCCTGGTTCGATGCCAGGTCGGTTGCCCTTCGTGCGGTCGAAGCATTTCGCGGTCTGGGGATTTTAGGAGACCTTCAAGTTTCGACCAGTTTACCATTCGATCTGAACATCACTCCAGATGTAGAGGTTGGACCCGGTAGCATGCTTGCCGGAGGGGTTCATGACAGGGATTTACCTTATCGCAGTAGGTTATTCCATTTGGCCATGGAAGCAGGAGTCGCTGTTGAACGACATCATAGGGGAGTTCTTTCATCTAGCGAATTTTTACTAAGTGCGAAATCGCTAGTGCAGGCATGCGATGATCATATGATGCTTCGATCTATGATTGAGGCCAGCAGCTTACAGCAGAAAGTTGTATTGGGTTTCGATGGCTTGATGGCCAGATCTGCTTGGAGTTTTGTCAAAGGTGCAGAGCCCATGTTGGAGGGGGCTCGCGGACTGGGTCTTAGCGATCTTGGTTGGTTTGCTGTTGGAGGTATTCTCAAGCATGCATCTGCATTGAGGGCAGTTGCGGTTGGCACATCCTTTACACGAATCCAAAGGGAGAGGGCTTATGCGAATATCGTCTCGGACCGAAACAAAGAGAGCCTCGTTGCAATCGAACCGATGTCTGTTGATCCCCGTTATCGATCGATCGTTTACCGTAACATGCCGGTATCAAGTTGCCCTTATCTTGTGCTTTCATCGATTGCCATGGCGATGCTCGACGGTATCACGCAAAAGATTGAGCCAGCAACCCATTTAATCGAACCGCCAAGCACAAATCAGACGCCACTACAAGCCAACACTTTGCTTGCGGAACTTCTCGATCAGGAATCTGAGTTCTTAATGCAGGCCGAAGTTTTTTCGGAGGCTTTGATCCAAGATCTTTGTCAGCGGTTAGCGACCTCCAGTACCAACTAACAAGAATTATCTCATGATCAAGAAACTGCAGCCTGATTTCTCAAAACGACGCGATCGGGCCCTGCGAGGGATCCGAAGTGCCGGTGCAAAGAATCTGTTGGTGACTTCGCCTCATAATGTTAGCTACCTAACAGGTTTCACTGGCGAAGACAGCTTTTTGTATTTGTCATCGAAAGATACTGTTTTACTAAGTGATGGGCGTTATGAGGAGCAGATCGCATCTGAGGTTCAAGATGTCGATGTTTTGATCCGTCAGCCCAGTACGACGATCATCGATGCGGCAGCCAGTGTGCTAAACAAGAAGGGGGATCGGGAATTTTGGGTGGAAGGGGCCAGTACAAGCCTTGCGCAGTGGGAGCGGCTCAAAGAGCAGATGCCGTCGAAGACACTCGCAGCATGCTCTGGGGTGATTGAGCGATTGCGAGAGATCAAGGATGACTTTGAATTGTCGTTGATTCAGCAGGCGATAGGCATTGCCCAACGAGCTTTTCAAGCGACGACCTTGATGCTGGATCCACAGATGTCGGAAAAACAGATTGCCGACGATTTGGAGTTTGCGATGCGAAGGATGGGTGCAGAGTCCGCAGCGTTCAAAACGATTGTGGGTGTTGGCCAGCGCAGTGCTCTGCCCCACGGTCGCCCTTCGGATAAGAAATTAGGTGAATCGAATTTTGTTCTTATCGATTGGGGGGCCAAGAAGAACGCTTATATGAGCGATCTGACGCGGGTGTGTTTCTTGGACAAGCCCTCTGCTCGATTGGAAAAGATGTATCGAGCAGTTCTGGTCGCCCAGCTTTCTGCGATCGCAGCGATTCGACCTGGCGCGATCATGGGTGATGTGGATATCGTTGCAAGGAAGTCGCTCGAAAAAGCGGGTTTAGAAAAGCGGTTTACCCATGGGCTGGGTCATTCCTTTGGACTAGAGATTCATGAAACGGTGCGGTTGGGTAAAGGCCAACCGCGGTGCTTGGAAGCCGGCATGGTTTTAACGGTCGAGCCAGGGGTTTATGTGCCTGGCTTTGGTGGGATCCGGATCGAAGACGATATCTTGGTCACCGAGGATGGCCACCAAGTTCTAACGGATCTTCCAAAAAGCTGGGAGCAGGTCAGCGCTATTAGATCTCGCTAATGACTTTCTCCCACTTGGGGTCATAGTCTCGACGCCATAATCCGGGTGGAAGGTCGGTGTCGATGATTCTTCCGCTGGATGGATCGGTATGGATGATCTGTCCGGTTCGATGGGCGATATTTCCGAGATGACACAGCAGGGTGCTTTGATGACCACTGAGTATCGGTTGCCTTAGACGGCTTGGATCATTTGCGCGGACCGCTTCGATAAAGTTACCGACGTGATCCTTTTGCCCCCAGTCGGTTTTGGGAGCAGATTCGAGGAGTTTGTTATCGTTGTCAAAGATTTGATATCCACCGTCACTGTCTAATTCCATGTAGCCATCGTATCCGTAGAAAGAGACAAACGGTCCGTTGGAATGCTTGGTGTGTGATAATCCTTGATAGTCGATCTGTTTACCTCCTTCGAACTCCCAGCTAACGCTGTGGGTGTCGGGAGTCTCTTGGTCGTCATCGTATCGATAGCGTCCTGCTGAGGATACGGTTCGCTTCGGATAGTCGACTTGCAGTCCCCAGCGGCAGACATCCAAACCGTGGGGTCCGTTGTTTCCTAATTCGCCATTGCCCCAGTGCCAAAACCAATGCCAGTTGTAGTGAACCACGTTTTTACGGTAAGCCCTTCGAGGCGCTGGTCCTTGCCACATCTCGTAATCCAAATGCTCGGGAGGTGTGGAATCAACTTCCTTGCCGATGGGGCCGCGGATCCGACTGAAGAAAGTGCGACCCAAATAGACCTTACCAATTACACCTGCATGCAGTTTCGCGATCGCCGCTTGGTATCCGGCACTGCTTCTTCGCTGATTGCCAACTTGCACGCAGCGCTGGTACTTGTTGGCCGCTTGTACCATCCATTCACCTTCCTGTGGATTGTGCGAAGCTGGTTTCTCCACATACACATGCTTGCCCGCTTTGCATCCGAGGATGGTTGCTGGACCATGCCAGTGATTTGGTGCAGCACAAACGAAGGCATCGACGGTCGGATCATCAAATACTCGACGGAGATCGGAAACCAGCTCAGCTTTTCCTCCTACTTCGGCAACTCTTCTAACACCAGATTCCCCGCGCTGCCGATCCGTTTCACAGATGTACTTGATGATCACTCCAGGAATTTTCATCATCTCTTCGGCCAAGTCTCTACCTCGGCTGTAGCCCATCACCCCGACGATCACCGGTTTGGTGTCTTCTTTAGCAGGTTCCTGGGAATGCACCCCCGGGAGGGAAAATACATGCGTCGCTGTGGCCGTTGCCAAGGAGTTGGTAAGAAAGGTTCGTCGTTTCATGAATTCAATTCCGCAATTCCGGTGGGATAGGACAGATTGACTAACAAGGGGTTTCGAAGGTTGTGAATTCGAATTTCCGATAGGACACGTCGCTACCATGATCCGTGAGCATGATTCGACCGCATTTGTTTTTAGCGAAATCCTTTGCATCGTTGAACTTGCTTTCGGACAGCCGTTTTTGCCACTGAGAATCGCCCACGGTCGCTTGGACGACTATCGTTCCGTTTAACCAATGTTCGATTCGATCCCCTTTGACGACGATTTTGGCAGAATTCCATTCTCCTGGTTCAAGGACTTTTACGCTGGGATCTGGTTCATAAAGATCGTAGAGCGATGCGGTTTTGTTGATGGGTTCAACCGCTTTGCCGTTGGGATCATAAATTTGGTACTCGCAACCCAAAGTTCGGTCCCCGTATTTTCGGACACGGTATTTGATCCCGCTGTTTCCTCCTTTGGCGATCTTCCACTCGAAAGCCAGTTCAAAGTCACCGAACTCCTTTTTGGTGACGATATGGCCTGCTTTGATCAGCGAGCGTTTCAAAAAAATCACTCCTTCCTTGGCTTGCCAACCGATTCTGACTGGACCGCCATCGAGAGTCATCCAATCGTCCAAGCTTTCTCCTTGGAAGACCGTAGAGGTAGCCGAGGAAACTTGGGTCTTGAATTCCCTGGGCTGGGAATCCTGGGAATTGGCCCCTGAATTTTTCGTTGGAGTCAATCCATCCTGGGCCCTGGAAGCATTCCCTTGGGAGTTAAGACACAGTTGCGCGGCACCCAGGGAAGATGTTGCAAGAAAGAATCGTCGATTCATGGGGTTCTATCACTTTTTCGGAAAATTCTTTATCCTACGTTCCTTCAATACCGCCACCTTGGCATTTTCCTCTATTTTGACGGTCAGAGCAACAATGACAGCTTCGAATCAGCAATTGTCTCACATGGTTTACTTCACCCTCCATGACGCTTCGCCGGTCAAAGTCCAGGAGCTGCTGTCGGCTTGCCACAAGTACCTCGATGGTCATCCAGGTACCGTCTATTTTTCCGTAGGTACCCTCAATCGCGATCTGGCACGTCCCGTAAACGATCATGGTTACGACGTGGTTCTGAACATTGTCTTTGAAAGCCGTCAAGCCCACGACGAATATCAAACCCAACCCCGTCACTTGCAGTTTATCGAAGAGCAAAAGCCCAATTGGAAACAAGTAAGGGTCTTTGACTCTGATTTGGTGTCTGCATGAACTCGATCCTGGAGAAAATTGTTCTTAAGAAGCATCAGGAAGTCCAAGAGTCCAAGACGCACCGCAATCTTGAGCAACTCAAGGGGGCTTGCCAAGGCGCCCCCGAACCTCGAGATTTCTTGGGCGCACTGCGAGGACATTCCCAGATTCGGCTTATCGCTGAAGTCAAAAGAGCCAGTCCATCTAAAGGGGTGATCCGCCAGGATTTCGACCCGGTTGCGATCGCTCAAGCCTACCAGCGCGGCGGTGCGGCGGCACTAAGCGTCCTGACCGATGTGCACTTTTTCCAAGGGCACCTGGACTATCTGACCCAAGTTCGAAAGCATGTTTCGATCCCGATCTTGCGAAAGGATTTTATCATCGATCCGTACCAAGTTTGGGAGGCGCGGGCTGCAGGCGCCGATGCCGTTTTGCTGATCGCTGAATGCCTTACACATGCCATGCTCTTGGATCTTTTGGAACTAGCAAACAGACTTCAGATGACGGCGCTGGTGGAGTTTCATCACGCCGAAAGACTAAGTTCCGTTTTGGATTCCAAAGCGTCGTTGGTAGGCGTCAACAACCGCGATTTGAATACCTTCGAAGTCGACCTAGGGCATGTCGTTCGCATGCGAGCACAAATACCAGAGCATGTCACGCTGGTTGCAGAGAGCGGGATCGCATCCCGAACCGATGCCGTTTACTTAGAGGGGAACAAGATCGATGCAATGCTTGTGGGCGAGTCGCTCATGCGAAGCTCCGATATCGAGTTGGCAACCCGAAATCTATTGGGAGCTAGCAAAAGTCAGCCGTAAACGGATCGGTTTCAGCCTACGGCCTCGACAATGAGTGCCGTGGAATTATCGCGGCCTGATTCACTGACTGCCGCCATCACCAATCGCTCTGCTGCGGATTTGGAATGGTCATCTTCGGGGTTGTTTTCGCTGATCATGTCCCTTATGGCATGGTCCCATAAGCCTTCGATCACTCCATCGGTGCACAAGAGCAGCTTCTCTCCAGGTGTCATGACAAACCAACCGATTTGTGGTTCAACGATTTGGTGTCCAGCTCCCAAGGCTCGCGACAAGACATTTTTTCTGGGATGGAAGCGTGCTTGGCGCTCGTTGATTTGCCCAGTCCGCCTGAGCCATCCGACAAACGTGTGATCCTCCGATAGCTGAGTCATTTTCATCGGATAAGTGCTTTCTCCTTCAGCACGAACAAGTCGGTAGAGTCGCGTGTCACCTATATGGGCGTACATGACAAGTCCACCGTGAATCCAAACCACCGTGAAGGTTGAGCCCATATTTCGGCAATGGACATCGAAGCCTATGCGATTGAGTTCCTTGTGAATCGAAAGAAAGAGATCCTTGAGTATCTGAGAATAGGATTCTGCAAGGATACGATTGTTCAGAGATTGGGCTTTGGGCAACATTCGCGTCAATTCATCGATCGCGATCTTGCCAGCCAATTCCCCGGAACGCTCACCACCCATGCCATCGGCAACTGCAAAAATGGTATCTCCGTCTGCTGTGGTAGCACAACCAGCTTTTCCTAAGTATCTAACGCCACGCTCGTTGGAGATGACAGCTAGGTAGCGGTCCTCATTATTGCCGCGAAAGGTACCCGGATGCGAAAACGCGCTCCAGCTTACTTTCAATTGACTCTCCATCGCCTGTTTGCAGGTCTCCAATTCGCAAGCGGTAGCATCGGTGCTATTGCTTTCCGAGGACTCGGCAAGGATGGTCGAAAACTCGAAATCGATGATGCAGAATCTACCATCCGAGGAGCGGTAGGTGATGTTTCGCAAGAAAGCATCGTCATGCCGAACGCCGTAGGTCTCAAGTTCGGCGAATAATTCCTTGATCCGCCCTTCACTCATGTGCTCGACCCGAGCACCACAATTGCTGGTGACTATTTCCAAGGTTTTTGGATCGGAATCCAGCAGGCGAGGCACGAATCCACAGCCTCGCTCATGAAGGTACTTCAAAACACGGCATTCGTTATCGAAGCGGTCTTGGGCGTTCGGCCCAAGAAACTGTTTGTGCACACGTCCGTCATACCCAATCCGCACCACAGCGCGCTGGGTATTTTTGGCTTCTAGCATAGAGGTGATCTAACGTCAGGGGAGGATTGATCGACTGCGGCTATTGCTGCGGCAATCCTGGAATGTTAAGCCCTGGTAGTCCCCCTGGCAAACCCCCCGGCAAGCCGGAGCCTGGGGCATTGGGTAGTCCGACCCCCTTCTTGGTGATCAGGTCCTCTAATTCAATCTTGAGTTTCTGAAATTCCGAGTCACTGACGATGTAATACCAATCGGCGAATCGGGCATTGAGTTCCGCTACTCGCTTCTTGGCGGTTTCGTAGCGATCCTTGCGAAGATCGATCTTGCGTTGATTCTCTTTGTTAATACGTTCCTTTTCTGCTTCGAGTCGTTCTTTCCATTCCTCGTCGGTGAGTTCCTTGACGGGTTCTTGGACAGCGGGAGCCGGTTGGGCAGGGGTTGGATCTTGGAAGGAGACCAAGCGCAGAGTCGACTTGGCAGTCTGAGCCGAGGCGCTGGTCGGGGGAGCGGCTGGCTCTGTCTTGGGCTCTTGCGGTTTAGGCTCAGCGGGGGTGGAATCTGCAGGGGGGGTGGGTTCGACAGGGGCTGGTTTCGGATCGAGCGCGGCTTTCTTTGCAGCTTCGAGGGCTTTGAGTTCTTCGACGGTTTCTGGGACGCGCTGGAGTTCGGGCTCTGGGAACTTGGAATCATCGACGCGGGTGGTGACCATGAGGAATCGGTTCAGCGATACCTTTTTCTCACCTTCCTCGGAAGACTCGTCGGCATCGGTAGGTTCAAAGCTTGCACCGGCACCTTTTCCGAATCGCAGGAGGTACTGGACGCCATCCTTGAGTGTAACTTGGAGATCGCCACTCATTGAGAAGATCTCGTATGCGTCACTTGAGGGGTTCTTCTGTGCGAAGAATCCTCGTCGTTGCAGGGCCACTTTGGTTTCATCCCCGAGTTGTTGGCCTTTGAGGTCGGCTGCGACTCCAGCGGGCTTTCTTGCAACGTTGACGATACGAAGATTGTCCAACGCACTCTTCATATCATTGAGTTTATTGGTATTGAGTTCTTCCGAATCGTCGATGGTTTTTGGTGTTGGGCGTCGTTCCGGATACACGGTCAGTGATTTCGCATTCCACTTTGCATCTCTGACGTTGTAAGTGATATCGGCATCATACTTAGGAACCAGTTCCAGCGAGTTCTGGCTCGTTGGTTGGAGAGAGTAGTTGCGAATGCCGAGGGTTTCGATGTCGTTTGCACTGAGTTTGAGCAAGTCCGCTTCGATCCACTGTTTAAAGTCGGTACTCAGTGGTGCTGTGTTGACCTCTGCTACGTAGATGACATCCTCAGAAGGTACGCGCACGAATCGCTTCTTTGGGTCCTGCGAATCTTCTTTGCCGATGATCAAGTCCACTAGCGAGTCGCCTTTGGCGTTTCGGAGTTGGACGAGTGTCCCGACACCATCACCACCTTCGGCCTCCTTCTTTTTGTCTGGCTCAAGCACACCGAAGAGTTTTTGATCGTCTCGCTTTTCGCTGGCGACATTGAGTACCTTCAGTCCGACGAAGAGGTTGGCCGCTTCGCTCATTTGTTTGTTGGCGTCGGCTGGATAGTTCTCGTTGGAAGGGAGGGTCCAAACACCGGTCTTTCCGTCCTTGGCAACTTCGAATTCATCGTACTGCTCCGAATCGGTATCGTATTTCACGATCTTGAGCGAGGCAGCATCGAGTGGATCGGTGAACTTTTCGAACAATACCTGATTGACTCGCGCTGAAGCGTTGGACTCCAGGGTGGTAAAATTTCGAGTCGTTGTGGACCATGCAGCCAGAGCAGTCACTGCGGCGAGGGCCGCAAGAATTCCGGTTTTCGCTGATTCAGACACGTGTCAACTCTCCGTGGGTGGATTCAATATTCGAATTTGTGGTAGCTGATCGAAGTTAACGCAAACGGGTTTTAGAGATTCCTTCGCGTTCCCTCAGTCTTCGGGATACATACACGACGATACCGACAATAAGAGGTGGAATCGCTGGCAGGAATACCGCTAATGACTTGAAGTAGTTTTCCGTCTTACGAATTTCATCGTCGGTTTTGCGGCGGGCTTCGCGAATATTGCGATCGCGTTCTCGCTTGAGTTTTTCGTCTTCGACTTCAAGCTTCCTTGCCAACTGAGCTTCTTTCATTTGGTACTCAGTGAGTCTTTGGATCAACTCTTGCTGCTTCGAAGCGTCGATTGCACCTTCGGATTGGAGCTTATCGACAGCCTCTTTGAATTGGCGTTTCGCCTTGGTGCTAGCTTCTTCGAGTTCGGCCTTTTTGGTGTTGTAGTTCTCGTTGATCTCACGTGCCATTTTGGCTTCTTCTCGTTTTTGATCGTCGGCGCGTGCTTCTACGAGTTTAAGAGTGCTGTAGGAGGGCACATGCCGGCGAATTGCCGGATACTTGGTCTCGCCGCTCAAGACGTCGATGACATTGAGGACGAAGGTAATGTTTTGGAACTGAAATTCGACAGCTTCCAACTGCGAGGGATTCTTGCGAATGTCCACAAAGACACCCGACATGCAATCAACATCCGAAACATAGACGACCTTGATCGGTTTGTTGGTTGCTGCAGTTGGGTCTGAGTCGGCGTTTGCCGGCTTGTTGGATTCGATCAATGCGGCGATGGTTTGCGGTCCGACGGTTTTCCCTCGACGATTTCGAATTTCCGTACTGCGGTCCAACGAACTTCTTTGCATGTTGCGCAGTTCCGTCAAAGGCATCGTTCCGGCGACCTCACCTGTGGAAACCAGGGGTGTGAACTGGCTTTTGGCACCGTTCTTCTGCTTGATCGTTCCGGCGAATAGGAACATCAACTCTTTGAGTCCTTTGGTGATTTCACTTTCTTGGTTGAAAGCGTTTTTACCTCCTGGGGCCTCCTCTCGAACAAAGATCCAAAGATCGTTGGATTGCTGCATCGATTCGAGAATCGGGTAGGGGTTGTACTGCTGCCAAGCCAGGTCAGGGGCGACGAAGCCCATGGGGCTAGGTTGTCCAGGGACATCGATCTCGAGCAGATCCCAAAGGGGTTGTATTGCACCTTTGGGCTGAGGTCCTCCACCTCCAAACATCCCTCCACCCATCGGGGGGCGTGGATCGCCAGTACCTGGGATCATTGGATTGATGGCAGACTGAGGATCTTCAAAGATTGCCGTTGGAACCCCTGACTTTACCGCATCGATGAAGTTATTCATTTCTTCGGGGGCAAGGGAAGAAGGTTGAACAGCCAACAGGACATCTAGGCGGTTGACATCGATCGGAGAGGCAGGATTGATGTCGATCAATTCGAATTCTTTTCCGAGTTCCTCGACGATGGGTTCTTGGGGCATTTGCTGGAAAGATCGCATATCGACTCCGCCCATCATCTTGGCTTCCGTCTTGAGGATGCCAAGTTTCTTGCGAGCGGGTTTAGCCACCGTGGTCAGCGAGCGGGCCAGTTCATATTCGACAGGGATTCCCGGCTCAAAGAATGGAATGACAACCTTTTGCAGACCGCTACGGAAGGCTGCTCCCAACATGATGGGCTGATCAGCGATCGCTCCACGCTCGCGGACTCGCACGATTTGGGGAGTGATTCCATACTGCTGCTCAGCTTGCTTCTCTTCATCGCTCGAAGGTGAGATCGAGTCATAGATGCGAACCTGCATCGGTACACCTGCACCTTTGGCGGTCGATTCAAACTCCTTGAGCAAGCTGATCAGCTCATACTTGGTCTTGGCGTACATCTCTGGAACATCTGAGGAGATGTAAGCATCCACGACGACATCCCGTTCTTTACCCATCCCTCGGATCATCCCGGTCGTTACATCCGAAAGTGAGGAGACTTTCAGCTCGGTGGCGTCGTATCGCTTATCTTTGTTGCGGAAGAATATGCTACCAGCGACGACAATCGCCAGTAAACAAAGGGCCCGTAGCAGATAGTGAGCCAACTGTTCATTGCCATTCTTACCGCTGCTCCAGTGTCGTTTTCCGATCAGAATCATGCACAGGTACAACCCCAGCATCGTCAACAAGAGAAAGTAACCCACACCCGAGAGGCTGATGACACCTCGCCCAAAATCATCGAATCTTTCGGAAAGGCTGAACGATTTTATTTCTCTTGCATAGTCTCGCCCGATCACCGCATCGGAACTTGCGGCAAAGGCAAGTGGGGCGTTGAACAGAGCACCCAGGATGAAGCCTACCGTCAGATTGTTGGTCAGGAACGATGCGACCATACCGATAGCGATCATCGCAAGGCCGATGAGCCAGTATCCAAGGTAGTTGCTAAAAAATAGTCCTGTATCGACTTCGCCCAGAGTCAATGCAGCCAGGACGATGAACGTTGACAATTGGGAGAACAGCAGCGAAACGGTGTAGATGGCAGCGGCCGCGGTGTACTTGCCGATGACGATGTCAAAGTCGGTAGCTGGCAAGGTCAAGAGGAGTTCATCGGTTCCTTGGCGTCGCTCTTCGGCCCAAATGCTCATCGTGATGGCGGGGATGAAGAACAGCATGATGTAAGTGAACCACTTGTTGAGCTGGCTGAGGGTTCCGAGGTTCGAGTTGAAGAACTCGTAGGGCCAGAACGCAGCCATGCTTGTCAGCAGAACGAACAAGCATAGGAACACGTACCCGGTGGGGTTGGCGAAATATCCGTAGAAATTCCGCTTAAGGACCGCGTAGGCGACCGGTCGTTGCCGAGCCATCAGCAAGACGATCCCGAGCAAGACACCTAGTGAAACGATGTCGAGCAAGAGTAATCGAAGCAGAGCACTTGCAATCACTTTGGAATATCCTTCTTCAAACCAGTAAATGAACTATGTGTTAAACGATTCGCTTCAAAGCGAAGTGAACTCGAAGAGATTCGAGCCGATTCTTTAGGCAGCCGCACCGGTGAGTTTGTGGAAGGCATCTGTCAAGTCTCCTCGAACTTTCTTGAGTTCCTCGACGGAGCCTTCGAACACCTTGCGGCCTTCGTTGATCATGATCACACGACTGGCCATCGCTTCGACCTCCTGAAGAATGTGGGTCGAAAGGAGGATGGTTTTGGTCTCTCCTAGCTTTCGCATCGTGTTTCGAACCTCGCGAATTTGGTTCGGATCCAATCCGGCAGTGGGCTCGTCGAGAATCATCACATCGGGCTCATGCAAAAGGGCCTGGGCCATTCCAACACGCTGGCGGAACCCCTTCGATAGCTTGCTGATGGCTTTGTGCAACACGGATTTTAGATCGCACATATCGATCACGGCTTCGATCCGCGAGGCCTTGTACCCTTTCTCCATCCCGCGGGCGTCTCCGAAAAAATTCAGGAGGGCATAGGGGGTCATGTCGGGATACAAAGGACCGTTTTCCGGGAGATAGCCTAAGTGTTTTGAACCGGCGATACGATCTGAAAACATATCGTGTCCGGCGATCCTCGCGGAGCCTTCACTCGGAGATAAATATCCTGTAAGCATCTTCATGGTTGTGCTTTTTCCGGCCCCGTTAGGTCCTAGAAAAGCAACCAATTCGCCTCGATTGACTCGGAACGAAATCTCCCGTGCCGCAGCAAACGGTCCGTAAAATTTCGATAAGCCATCGGCTTCAATCATTGCCTGAGTATTCGCTGCCTTGTCACCCATCGCTGGTTACTCGTGTTTTGGTAAGTTGCTGAAAGGTAAAATGCGGGCTAAGCAGTCTTGCGCGGTACTGATGTTGCATCCTGCGTGGCCGTCGCACGTATGAGGGGCCAAAGTATAACGAAATCCCCGTGTACGCCAGTACGGGTTGCCGACACTTTTGGTTCACCGAAAAGGATGAAAACCTAACAAAAAGTCAGTGAATCTTGCGTCTTAGGCTCTCACCTGGATTTCCGAAGGTTTCCTCGGAATTTTCCTTGCGGGTCAAGTCCTCTGTGTCGCCTTGTGGGGCTTTGCTCGTCGGCATTGGCTTTGTCGCATTGATGCCGCGCGCAAAGACGACTGCGTCGACGCGTCGCGCTCCGGCTTGGAGCAAGGCTCGGGCGGCTTCTTGCAACGTTGCACCGGATGTCATCACATCATCGACCAAAAGGAAGCTTCGATAGCGAACCTCGTGGGGCTTGGGTACGGTGAAAGCCCCGAGCAAATTCTCCCGTCGCTCAGAGATCGTTTTCATCCCCTGTTTCTGAGTCCAACGTCTGCGATCCAAAAGATTTTCCAAGCATGGGATCTCAAGTCCACGGGACATTCGATGCCCGAGCGTCACCGACTGGTTGTAACGCTGCACGATTCGCCGGACCCAGTGCTGTGGGATCGGCACGATCCCATCATAGGACACCTCGGAAAACCCTTCCTGAACTTTCAACCACTCAGTGAGCACATCGCCAACGCTCAAGGTCAGTGATTCACCATGCGATTCTTTCATCAGGCGGACCGCTCTGGCCGCGTTGGCTTGGTAGACCGTAAAGCACCAAGCCCTTCCGAAATCCCAGCGTTGGCCTTTGCAAAAATGGCAATGGGATTTACTTCGCTTGACGTGGCTCCCAATAGGAATCGCAGGTGGTGCTCCGCATCGATTGCAACCATAAAAGATTGGGGTGAGACTCTCCTGGCAGGCGTAGCACAGAGAGGGCGATCGTTCATCGACGACCAACCGTCGGCAAAGCAGGCAGGCCCTCGGGAAGATCAAATCCAGAACTTGACGCCATCCTTGAAAGACCATGACACGCAGCACTCCTTTGCTCACCACCGGATCTGGCCGGGAACTAACCAACTCTCAGGACCAATTTGCCCTGGAGGACCCCAGTTTTCCCAATTGTATTGGATTCCTGCAATCGATGTGCCTGCGCGGCGTCCTGTAATTCGAGGATTCGATCGATTTGAGCATGCAATTTACCTGTCTGCATCCAATGATTGATATCCTCTGCGGCTTGGCGCTGTGCTTGAGCGGAGGCTTTGAACATTGCAAATCCCAAAAGCGAACACCCTTTGACGTAAAACGGTCCAACAGGAAATTCAGGCCTAGCATCTCGTCCTGCCATGATCACCATACGCCCGTTGGGAGCCATCGATCGCACCGCGAAATCAAAATCGGGATCTCGCAGTGTCTCCCAAAACACATCGATACCACTTGGGTATTCGCTAGCTAAAACCTCCTGGGTGGATTCCTCGTTGTACAAGATCACTCGGTCAGCACCGAGATCTCGGCACCGATTGGCTTTTGCGGTGCTTCCGGCAGTAGTGACCACATGAGCACCGATCGCTTTGGCCATTTGCAAAACCATCGCACCGACGCCACCGGTTCCACCTCGAACAAAGACGGTTTCAGAAGGTTGAAGTTTGGCTCGATCCAATAGGCCTAGGTGCGCTGTGATGCCAACCAAAGCGACGGCTGCCAAGTCGGTATCGCTGACACTGTCGGGAGAGGCATATAGCCATTGTGGATCGATCGCGGCGAGCTGTGCAAAGGTACCTTGCCGGCCCATCAAGCCTTGGTTGGACCCCCAAACACGCTGACCTATTTTCCATCCTTTGCAGTGCGATCCTATGGCTTGGATCTCACCTGCAAAATCGCAACCGATCACGTAAGGATCTGGCAATGGCCAGTAGTTGGCTCCATGGCGAATGTACGTGTCGATCGGATTGACAGAAACCGCTCTGACACGGACTAAAATCGCGTCTTCGGCTAAAACTGGTGGTGGTATCTCGCCGACTTCGATGCACTCTGGACCACCGGTTTTACGTATAAATGCGGCTCTCATGTGCTCTTCTCCAAAAAGTGTTTCACTGCAGACCGAGGCTTTCGCTTTGATGTTTCACGCCGATGGCTCCGCCATCAAGTCCTATCATTAGCGAGTTGACTCCCGATCCGATACCCAGCAAGGTACCTCGGTGGTCCGGTCCCCAAAACCCGCTTTCGATCGATTGGGCCAAAGCGATCGGCAGGGCTACCGAACCGGTATTTCCCCAGGTAGAAAAGGTTGCAAAATCGTTGTTGGAATCTAGGGCGAGGGTTTCTAAAATTTTGCGACGATGTGCCGCTCCAACTTGATGGCACACACTTTTTTGAATATCACTGCGGGTCCAAGACAGTTCGCTGAGCAGTTCAGCAAACGCCTCGTGGCCGGTGCTCAAGCCGGCCTCTAGCAACATTTCCGAATCGGTGTTCATCGTTGGCAGCATCGCCGATCCTGCTTGGTCGGTGTCGCTCTGGCACAAACCATGGTGTTCCGTACGCGCAATCGCGACGGCACCTTGGAATTGACTGGGCTGTTTCCCGGACTTATCTCGATACCAAGGGGTGCTGGTCAATAGCCAAGCGCAACTGCCAGATCCGATGGTCAGCGAGGCAAAGGCAGGTTTGATCGATTGCCTGGTGAGATTGGTATCGGCTTTTAGTTGATGGAGTGTGGCTTTGAGCAGGCCTCGTGAGTCTTCGGTTCCCACCACTAAACCGGCTCGGATCACTCCTGCTTGGATCAGCTGCGCAATCTGCACGGCTCCATTGAGCACGCCTAAACACGCGTTGCTAACGTCGTATACCCAAGACTTTGTGGGGAGTCCAAGTTTGTGGTGGACTCGGCAAGCGGTTGCCGGTTCGAGAAACTCGCGACAGACGCTCGCGTGGATCAAGCATCCGATGTCATCGGGAGAAACACCAGCGGCTTGCATTGCCAGTTGGCAGCTTTTGATACTGCAATCGCTAAGCCGAACTCCGTCGCTCCAGATCCGGCGGCTACGGATGCCGCTCATGCCTTCAAGTCGACCTTCAGGCAATTTTAAACGTTCGTACTGCTGTCCTAGCTCCTGCTCGATCCAATCCGAAGTGATCTCGATCCCGGGAACCAAATATCCAATGGAGGTTAGGCTTACTGAGTTAAAACGCATGGCCGTCAAGCGGGCTGGATCAGGGGTTCGTTGGAGGTTGGTTCGTTGTCCAGGTCGAAATCGACGAGTCGATCAAGGACTGGAATTTCTGTCGGATCAAGTCAGGAATAGGACAACCAGTGAGACGGTTGGAAACCGGATCGACACGGCTACAGACAGAAGTCACGCGTCCGATTGCAAGGATATCTTGGCCACGGCGAACGATGTGTTTGTAGGTCAAACTCTTGGATCCGAGTCGTTCGATGAACAGATCGATCGAAAGTTCATCTTCGAAGTAGGCTGGGGAGTGGAAATCGCAGGAGCAATGCACCCGTGGCCAAGAGACCGCGTCGAGCTCGCTCGACGCCCAGCTTTCCGAAGGCTCCGAAGAATCCGTTGATGAAGGTGAAGACGGAGAAGTTGCTGGCGGAGAAGGTGCTGGCGGTGAAGTTGCAGAAAGGGGCGATTGCAAAGCCGACGTGGGGCGTTTGCGAAAAATGCTAAGCCCTAGACTGCGAAACAGCGCATGCTCTGCCTGTTCCATGTACAAAAAGAAGGACGAGAAATGGACGATGCCCGCAGCGTCGGTTTCAGCAAACTCGACGCGTCTATTCCAAGAGAAAATCGGAGAACTACTCGCCGACATAGGGCATAAGGGCCATGAAGCGAGCCCGCTTGACCGCTTCGGCCACTGCGTGCTGGCTGGTTGCCGAGCAACCTGACTTTCTGCGACTTACGATACGACCGTGTCGGTTGACCAACTTGGTCAGCAGCTCGATATCCTTGTAATCGACGTACATCGGACGAGGCCGCTTGCCGTCTACCAACAAGGGATCTTTCTTCTTGATTTTGACCTTCACTCGAGTCCGCTTCCTTGCGAACTTCTTGTCTTTCTGAAATTTCGAGGGGTACAGGGTGGAATCCATGGGGGGTAAAAGGAAAGGGGGATGCGAAACCTTGCCGCGTCCAATCTGGGCAAGAAATGTAGCTTAAGGAGAAATTCTAATCAAGTCCCAATCGAGGCAGGTTTTTCGGACTTTGAGGGCAATATGTTCCAAAATTCGGCTCTTCAGGAATTATTGTGGCTAGGAGTAGATGCTACCGGCAGTCTTCGTACTCGTGCTCGTGCTCCTGCTCGTACTCGAAGCCCTTCCGACAGAGTTTGGGCCACCAGACTCTTGAAAATTCCGCAAGGATCCAAAACCCAATTCGTTAGCCACAGTTGCTTTTCGATTACGATCACGAGCACGAAGTCGCTGGGGCCAAAACTTCTCATGTTTTACCCGCAATAATTCCTGAAGAACCCAAAATTCATGGGTAGACGTCTGAAGAGGACGCCTAAGAGGTTGAAAAAAAGGACTGTCCGAGATTCTGTCTGAGCTTTGGGGTCCTATTGTTACCCGATGGCCGTTAAAATCCGACTCCGACAACTGCGTGAAACTGCTTCGACGGTGGTTATCCCCCAAAAAAACCTTCGATGAGACGACGACATCCCCTCGGGTCAAACCTTATATGAAATTCGCAATCTGCAACGAGACATTTGAAGGTGGATCGCATCGTGAAGGATTGGCTTTGGCCAAAAAGCTCGGTTACACCGGAGTGGAGGTTGCTCCGTTTACTTTAGGGTTGGACGTGCGGGAGATCCGCCAAGGGACCAGGCGTGAATACCGCGCGATGGTCGAGGACTTGGGAATGTCGATCCTGGGCCTCCACTGGTTGCTCGCCAAAACCAGCGGTTTTCATCTGACCACTGACGACGTTGCGGTCCGGAGTAAGACCGCCGATTATTTCAAGTCGCTGATCGAATTGTGTGTGGACCTTGGTGGAAACATCATGGTTTTAGGTTCCCCGCTACAACGGAATTTCACCGCTCCAATGACCCATGACCAGGCGATGGGCAATGCCATTGATGTCATCGGCCGTTTGACTAGCGGTCTGGAATCGGCCAACGTTCGCTTGGCAATAGAACCGCTTGGTCCTCAAGAAGGGAATTTTCTCAATCATGCCTCCCAAGCCAGAGCGATGATCCAGAGGATTGCGAGTCCTAACGTGCGATTGCACTTGGACGTCAAGGCCATGAGTAGCGAAGGTTTCCCGATCGCTCAAATCATCCAAGATCATGCTGATCTGTTGATCCATTTTCACGCCAACGATCCGAACAAGCTTGGGCCGGGCATGGGGGATGTAGACCAAGCTCCGATCTTCAAGGCACTCAAGGACGTTGGATATTCTGGGTGGGTGAGTGTTGAAGTCTTTGATTATTCGCCGGGAGTCGAGCAAATCCTCACTGCGAGCATGGACACCATGGTCCGATGTGCGGCTTTGGCCTCTGGATCCCAAGGTTAGGTCAGGCAACTGGCAACGACCATGAACCAACCCAAACGTTTTCCTTGGATCCCTGTACTAGCGCTGGTTGTGGTCAATGCACTTTGGGGATTTTCATTCCCGGTGGTTAAAGTTCTCAATGAGATGAGCGACCTGCACTTTGGGGTTCCTCATCAGCACCAAAGCACGGCATTTCGGGTGATCGTCTCGGCGTGGATGATCGCGACTCGTTTCACCCTGGCGCTAGTGATCCTGAGTCTTGTGTGGAGTTCGCTCATTCGCAAAGCTACGCGATTGGAATGGCAAGCTGGGTTTTATATCGGCCTGATGTTTTACTGCGGGTTGGTTTTGCAGGTCATCGGTCTTGCGACTATTCCAGCTTCTCGAAGTGGGTTTCTGACGAGTTTGACAGCGGTGTTTACACCTCTGTTTGGGGCCTTGATCTTTCGCAAGTTTCCGACCAAGTGGATGGTTGTAGGGATCAGTCTTGCGGTTGCCGGCGTGATCGTGCTGACTGGTTTGGTCGTGCGAACATCCACCGGATTGGCCCTTGCTCCTGATGCAGCCGATCGATGGACCTTGGGCGATACGCTCACGACGCTCGGATCGGTTTTCTTTGCGTTCCAAGTCTTATTTTTGGATCATTATGGCAAGAAGATCAATTCGGTGGCGGTAACACCGGGTATGTTCCTGACGGCTGCGGTCCTTGGCTGGATGACCGTTGGAGTCGTTCTTGGAACGCCACTGCGTGAACAAACCGGTGTGCCTGCGATGCAATTTTTGGATTGGGTAGATCTTTCTAAGCGACCGATTTTTTTATCGTCGTTGCTGGGACTTGCTGTTCTTTGTTCGATGTTGGCTTTTGGTTGGATGAACAAGTACCAACCTGCGGTGAGCGCTTCCCAAGCTGCCGTCATTTACAGCCTTGAACCCGTGTTCGCGTCGGGGTGGGCTTTGTTTTTACCGAGTGTTTTGGCTATGTTGTCTGGGATTGCTCATCCAAACGAGCAGATCACTTGGGGATTGTTGGTCGGTGGGTTGCTGATACTTGTTGCAAATGTCGTCGCCTTGTATCCCTCTGGAAGTTCGCAAGACCATTAGAGCGATTCTCGGATTTCGATCCTAGATTCTGTAGCATTCATAGATTCCTGAGCATTTCCAGCGCCAGGGTTTCGAATTTTTCTTGCCAAGCAGGATCGAGGATGCAGTCGCTGTCTTCTTGGGCTCTTCCGACATTGCGCAGTTGCTCGGCAGTGGGGCAATAGTAGATGTATCCGTTGGTATAGCCCGATACATAAGTCTCTGGGATCGCGTGTGCTTTTTGGATGTTCAGACCGATCTGAACGGTTAGTTCCCCTGGAAAAGTTATCAATTTAAAATTGCCCAGTCTGACTCCAGAGACTTCCACGTCGATCGTTCGCTTGGGGGCTTGGGTATTGTCCAAATGGTGTTTTCGAAGCAGTGCAAGATTGGTTTGCAAGCGGGTCAGATGCTCCATCGTTTCGATGTTTTCGATATACGCTGCGATATTCCGGCGATTCTCTTGGTCGAGTCGATTGAGATCTTCACGCCCCAGTTCTTTCTCTCTCAAATAGCGATGCGAGTAGTAGGAAGGATACTCGGAGTCGAGTTGGTATTGGACGACTAGTGGAAGGAACGTTTTTAGGTTCAAGCTGGTTCCTTTCAGGTTGTTTGTGAGTCGTTCTCTTTCGATTTCCATCTCTGCAATTCGTGGTTGAAGATTCGCTCGGGGGACCTCGAGCATGGTGTGAGAGTAAGCGAACGTGGTTTCAGTTTGCGTTGCGATTTGGCGAATCGTTTTCAGGGTGCTTAGACCCAGCAGGGTTCCGTGCCAGTTTCCATCACGGGGCTGATGCACGTCTTTGTAAAGCACGGGATTGATATCTCCACCACAGCCTTGAAAGAACAAAGCGATGCATCCAGCACCAAGGTTTTCCTCGATCACCTGCGACGCTGCTCCGGCTAGATCCGCGGTGTTTCCGCCGCTGGCGGCCCCTTGGATCGGATGGCAAGCGAATTGAAACAAGACTGCTAGAGGGCTGCCATCTGCTCTGTCGAAGCGAACCACACCGATTTTTGGGTCCACTGGACCGATGGCTGCGACCGTGTCGTCCGAAGGTAACGAATAGGCGTGCCGAACATCGAGTTGGGAACCGTCTTTCAAAATCAAACGTCGATTCTCCATGATACGGCTTTCGGTACCGACTCCCGTACCTATTTTCACCGGCACCATTTGCCGGTGCGCTTGACGAATCGCTTCTACCGTACGTTGCATGACGTCGTCGCAGACCACTCCATGGCAGTGGCTCGCGTTGACTACCAAGTGATCGCCTGGGATACCAAGTTCGGCTTGAACCAACTTTCGAACATTGGGTAAGTATTCATTTCGGATGTGCCCAATTTCGCCGATAGCCACTGCATCGATGCTCACCAGCGCGATCGTTTTGCGATCGTCCGAGACGACCAAGGCCTTGGCATACAGGGGATCGTTGACCGGGCCCACTTCGCGATTGGTGATGTCGACTTTGGCAACCCCGGCTCGTAGGTTCTGCGCGAAAGTGTGGTCGATCTTGGTTAGCGTCGAGATTACGGCGATGAGCACGATGAGGAATCGAAGCATGAATAGGCCTTTCATAGCGATGAAAGCAAGTGAACAATGGGGTCTTTCACCTCCATTCCTCTTGGCATCTTTTTGCTCTATAATGCCAAGAAGTGATGGTCAGGCAGAGACGTAAATCCCAGATCTGGGAGTGTTGATTGTAGCCGTAAAACACTTCTCCATCGCCGTTAGGGTATCGGTGTGTAGGCCCTTGAGGAATTGTTATGGCTAGTGCCATCGAATGGAATTTGATCGATCGGAGCATGGACGCTCTGCGTGGATCCAAAGTTCAAGCCAGTTGAAAGATTGAGGCTTGCATGCATCCTGAGAATCCTTATCGATCCGACACCGGTGTGGAACAAGTCACCCGGGTGGTGTTGAAGCCAACCAACCGAGCCATGTGGCGGGCTTATTTGATCGCTCCTGCGATTGCACCGATTGCGTTTGTGGGAATCTTGCTGCTGGTTGTGATTGCATCGAATTTGTTTGGCTTTGAAATCAATCCAGCTTCGGTTTTGATCCTCCCGGTTCTTGCGATGACCGTGGGGCTAGTCAGTAGCTATGTGGTCGCGGGTGTGCTGGGCATGCCCAGCGCCTTTTTCTTGCGGCAAATGGATCGCTTGAGCGGGTGGTCGATCCATCTGGCCGCATTGGCTTGGGCATTGTTTTTCAGCAGTTTGTGCGCCCTTTACTTTACTGACGGAAACATGACTGAGTTTCCTTGGGCATTCTGCTACGTTGGCATCGCCCTGGTGCCGTCGGTTTTGCTCTCGGGGACTGTCTTCTGGTTGCTACTGCGGGGCTATTCGACGACTTCGATTGCCAACTGAATTGACCGCGGTTTGCAGTGCCCGTGCGGAGAGTTGGTTCTGCGACAAGTTGGCGGACCGCCGTAGAAATTTTTTATTGCGAAACTACGCAATAACGATTTTTTCTTGAACAGCTTCCGAGAGTCTTCGTAGCATACCAGAGGAAAGAGTTGGTTTTGTTTAAAAAAACCACTTTGAATGTTTAGGAAAACTTAAATGTCAGGGGCGGTTATGGACTGGCTGAATTATCACCATTTGTTGAACTTTTGGATGGTTGCACGTGAGGGGAGTGTTCAGCGTGCAAGCGAGATGCTGCACGTGACGCCTGCGAGCGTCAGTGTCCAGGTCCGGCAGCTTGAGAATTCGCTTGGGGTGAAGTTGTTTGCCAAGCAAGGGCGAGGGTTGGTTTTAACCGAGATGGGCAAAGAAGTGCTGGTGTATGCCGAAGAGATTTTCAGCACCGGTCGAGAGTTGCTCGAGATGGTCAAGGGCAAGCCGGTCGGCCGACCCATCGAGTTGCGAGTTGGAATCCGAGATGTGATGCCTAAGCTGGTGGCTTACCAATTGCTGCAGCCTGCGATGGTCAAGGACCCGTCGATGAGGCTGATTTGTCACGAGGGGAAAATGGGGGATTTGATTGCCGATTTAGCGATCCATAAGTTAGACGTCGTTTTGTCCGACACGGCGTTGGACCCACTTTACAGGTTGCAAGCGCACTCTTACAAGTTGGGTGGTTCGGACGTGAGCATCTTTGGTCATCCGGAGTTGGTCAAGCGATACAGAAAAGAGTTCCCCAAATCGCTCAATGGTGCACCTTTTCTTTTGCCCACCAAGGAGACGGTTCTGAGGCGCCAGCTGGATCGATGGTTTTCTGAGAACAGTATCGTACCATCTGTGCGAGGTGAATTCGCAGACAGTGCGATGCTGAAGATTGCTGGCCGAAATTCCCTGGGATTGTTCGCTACGGCTTCGATCGTCGAAAAAGAGGTACTAGAAATCTATGGACTGGCAACTCTAGGACAAATCCAAGGGATCCAAGAGCAGTTCTTTGCGGTATCGATCGACCGAAAGATCAAGCACCCAGGGGTGCTTGCCATTTGCAATTCTAAGGATTAGCCGCTATCGAAGTTGTGGGAACATGGATGGATCCTACCTTGCGCCTTTATTTACTCGTTAGGGGGCAAAAGCCTTATTTTTCCCAGCGTGTCAGAACCCTTTACTCTATCAGCCCCTGACATTCGGGAATCCTTGCAACGCGCGTCTCACGGTTTTTGAGAGTAAACCAACTTGTTGGTTCTTCCTGCGAGCGGAAGTTGCTCGAAAGACGAAATCGCTGAGGTTTTTGTGCCAAAAACGACGATTGGCCTGTTGAAACGTGGTTTTTCAGGAAAATTGGCCTTCCCAAAAGCCAACAGATTCGCCATTCTATTAGCCCGTTTTGTTTCGAGACTTAGTACACCGGAAGTGTTCGTCGATCATGAGCCAGCAGATTCTTCAAGCCGTTGAAAAACCCTATCTCAAGGAAAAAGTGGATGCCTTCGAGATCGGTGATACCGTAGACGTCCATACGAAGATCCAGGAAGGCACGAAAGAACGGATCCAAATCTTTACCGGTACGGTCATCGCCAAGAGTGGTTCGGGCTCTCGGGAAATGTTCGTGGTTCGCCGAATTGTCGCCGGTGAAGGTGTCGAACGTAAGTTCCCGGTTCATTCGCCGAAGATCGAGAAGATCGAAGTTCAGAGACACTCTGTGGTCCGTCGCGCGAAACTCTACTTCCTGCGTGAGCGCACTGGTAAGGGTGTGAAACTTCGCGAACGTCGCGACAAGTAAAGCACCGGAGAATCGCACGGAACCGTTGGTACGCATCCAGGTCCTGTTCTTCAATGGAGCAAGATCGAAAATGATACGGTTTTTCCAGGCAGTAGTTCTATCGACAGTCTTCGCCGTTGCATGTCTTGTTGTGCATGGCGGCGACGTAATCACCAGTGACAAAGACCGTTCCCCTGTAGACTTAGTTTTATCGGATACCGATTCGTGGCTCGCCACGGCGAACCAAACTTCGAACTCGGTTTCTTTGATAAATATCCATGACGGGGAACTGCTTGATGAGGCAATGATCGGCGAGCATCCCACCGGGATTGTTCTACATCCGTCGAGTGGCCAATTGTTGGTCACGGCTAGCTATTCGGGTGAATTGTACTTTCTGTCGGTGCAAGACAATCGGCTGAAAATTGAATCAAAGATCTTCTTGGGCTTCCAGCCAACGGGATTAGCTGTCTCCCCCGATGGCAGATCTATCTACGTTGCGTTGACTGATGCTGATCAGGTCGCTGTGGTTGATTTTGCTTCTCGTCGTTTGGTTCGAAAAATCAGCGTTGGCCGCTGGCCAAGGACTCTTGCTATTTCCAACGATGGATCTCGACTTGCTGTGGGAACCAGTGGAGATCGCGGTGTATCGATTGTCGATGCGATCGACGGGAGATTGCTCCATATCGATCAATTTATTGGTTTGAATATTGGCCACATGCAGACCTCAAAAAGAACCGACGAGGTCTATTTCCCTTGGATGGTTTACCGACGCAATCCGATCAACGAAGGAAACATTCGGCTCGGATGGGTCATGGCAAGCCGGCTTGGGCGCATCGGGTTTACGGATTCGGCTCATCGCCAAGCTATATCGCTTGATCCGCCTGGCAAGGCGGTGGCGGATCCGCACGGATTGGCCCTTACGCACGATGAAACGTCCATTGTGATCTCTGCAGCCGGTACTCAGGAACTTTTGGTTTTCAAGAAGGAAGGATTGCCGTTTCAGGATCGGGGCAGCACCGATCACATCGATCGAGAGTTGTTGAATTCCCCCGACCGTTTCTTTCGAATCGAGCTAGGCGGGCGCCCGATGGGGTTGCGGATCTCCAAGGATGATCGAACCGTTTGGGTAGCTAACTATATGGGGAATTCTGTCCAAGCGGTTGATTTGATCGACCGACGTATTGTTCGAAGTATATTTTTGGGTGGAAACCAAACCCCATCGCTTGCTCGTCGAGGGGAAGCGATTTTCTACGATGCAAAGCGTAGCTTGGATCAGTGGTACAGTTGCCACTCTTGCCATTATTTGGGGGGCTCGAATGCGGTTGCCATCGATACGGTTAACGATGGGAGTGCCTACACATTCAAGAGCGTATTGCCTTTGTACGAACTGAATCAAACCGGTCCTTGGACTTGGCATGGCTGGCAGGTGGATTTAGTCGATGCGATGAAGCATTCTTTGAAAACAACCATGGCCGGCCCGAATCCAAAGCATGAGGATGCACTAGCGCTTGCGGAGTTTTTATCGACGCTCCAGCCTCCTCCGAACCCTTATCGAACCGAGGCTGGGGGGGCAAGTCCATCAGCGATGCGCGGCAAAGAGATCTTCATCGGCAAGGAAGGTGGTTGCATCGATTGCCATGATGGGAGTATGCACACGGACTCACAGGTACACGATCTAGGGCTGGGTTCTACGGCTGATGCCTACAAGGGTTACAACACGCCTAGTTTGAAAGGAGTGTTTCGCAAAGTTGAGCTACTTCATGACGGAAGGGCTTCTAGTTTAGACGAGGTTCTTTCGGGTGACCACGCACCAGAAAAGGTCAACGGACGGGCCATTTCCAAGGAACAGAAAGCTGATTTGATCGAGTATCTTAAGACTCTCTGAGGCGTGCTCTGGTCCATCCTCGATGGTTTCTGGTCTAAGCGTCCTGAAGCTTCTTGACGACTCGACTTAGGTTCTCCACCTGGGAATCGTCCAAGCTGCTCATTAGGGGAAGCAAAGGACCGACATCAGAGATTTTTGATAGGCGCACTGCTTCGTGAAGGACCCTGATCGGAGAGACTTGATTGCGTTGGTCTTCTAGAGGCTCAAAGAGATGGCGAATCTGCTCGGCCTTGTCCCATTGGTCGGATTGGATTGACTTGAGGAACTCTGTGGAGAGGTCCGGGCGGATACAAACACATCCGCTGGTGAATCCTGACATCTGGAAATCTTTCATGTGGCAGATCGCGGGCTGCTCTCCCATACCGCTTACAAATAGCTCGCTTGGGACTACAGTTAGTAACTCCCTTAAGTAAGTGTCCTTGGCAGGATCCGGTAGCACTACGGCGTATTTGATCCAGCTGACACATCCATCGTTGACCAAGCGTTCGACGGCTTGTGGTGGAAGCCATCGATCGAATTTGAGGTACAGTACCACAGGTTTTCCCATTCGATCGACAGCCATGCGAATCCCACGCTCGATACCTACTGGGTCCGTGATGTCTTTTTGGGGCAGCACCATGAAGGTATCTACGGGCAAATCGGCAGCGATTTCGGCTTGATCGAGCATCATTCCAAACGAAGAGCCAATCGAGGGGATCACCCAGCAATCAGGTCCTGCGAGCTCAACGAGTTGGTGTACGACTTGGGCGTATTCGGACAAGCGGATGTGGTAGAAGAGTGCGTTTCCACCGTACAGAAAGGTTCGAATGCCACCTGATTTCAGGTGGTTGATCATCCTACGGTTCTCATGGGGGCAGAACTTCAAGTCATGGCTACGTGCAAGGGGTGGTACAGCGATGACGCTGCTAGTGATTTTCGTCGCGTAATTGATTTTGGACATGCTGTTTCCCAAGTGGTGAATTTATACCAGTCCCTGGCCAGTGATTTGTTTTAGGGCTGCAAGATAGCGTTGACGTGTTTGCTCGACAACATCATCAGGCAGGATCGGTGGCGGGCTGTTTTTGTCCCAATCGGTTTGGTCGAGGAATTCCCTGAGGTACTGTTTATCAAAAGAGGCCTGAGGGCCGCCGGGCTTCCATTGATCGGCAGGCCAAAAGCGGGAGCTGTCTGGCGTGAGCACTTCATCGATGAGAATCAATCGATTCTCGAACCAACCCCATTCAAGCTTGGTATCGGCAACAAGGATGCCTCGTTCCTTGGCGATACTTGCCCCTTTTCGGTACACCTCGATGGAGCGCTCTTTGAGTTCTGTGGCGATTTCTGCGCCTAAGGACTGGGACATCTGCTGAAATGAAACATTCTCATCGTGTCCAGTTTGGGCTTTGGTGGCTGGAGTGAACAAAGGGGTTGTTAGGGCATCGCACTGCTGCAGGCCAGGGGGTAATTGGATCCCGCAGATGGCACCTGTTTTTTGATAATCTCGCCAACCGCTCCCTTCGATGTACCCGCGAATGACACACTCGAAGGGGACTACAGATGCCTTCCTGGTAACGATCGATCTGCCCTTTAGCTTTCCTTGAGGGTCCAACGCTGCAATTTCGGCGGGGACTTGGTCGTCGATGACGTGATGTTCTACACCTAGGGTTTGGAACCAGAAAAGACTCAATTGATTTAGAATTCTGCCTTTATCTGGAATTCCGTTGGGCATGACCCAGTCAAAAGCGCTGATGCGATCGGTGCTAATGATAAAAAGTCTGTCACCCAGATCGTATACATCGCGGACTTTTCCTTGGCGCTTTGGGAACGGAAGGTTTGTTTCGAGAAGGGCCTTTTGCATGCGAGATATTGGCGAAGGGTGAAATACGGTCGTCGGGTGCGGCTTTAGGCTGATAACTCTTTTCCTAAGTCCGCCACCGGGGGGAGTAGGGTAAGCTAGCTACCCAAAATTCGATTTTAATTGTAACGTATTGCCTCGAAGTTGTCCGATGCACTGCCGATTCACGGAGTCCTTTTCCTAGATCGATCTACAACGATGCCACTTGAGCGACTGATTTCAGCTAGACAATTGTCCGTAGACGTATTGCACGAAATTTTTGATATGGCGCGCAAAATGCGCACGGTTTGCCAAGAAACTGGTCGAACCAATCTCCTTGCCGACAAGATGATAGGCCTTGTTTTTCTAGAGCCCAGTTCCCGGACATTGCTGAGTTTTCAGTCAGCGGCTCAGCGGCTAGGCGCAGGGATTGTTTTCATCCAAGGTGTCGGGTCCACGTCTTTTGAAAAAGGGGAGTCGCTCTCCGATGCGATCAAAGTCGTCAGTGGGTATTGCGATTTGATCGTAGCGAGGCTTCCAAAATCTGGGGATGCACAGATCGCTTCCGATGCCTCCAACGTCCCTTTTATCAATGCAGGGGATGGTGGCAATGAACACCCAACTCAGTCGCTAGTGGATACATTTACGATCATCGAAGAGTTGGGGGCGCTATCGAACCTGGATTATGCGTTCGGCTTTGATCCGCTTCAGTCGCGGAGTATCCATTCGCTTTGTTTGGTTTTGTCGCAAGTCGAAAACGTTGGTTTTGATTTCGTTTCCCCTCCAGAGCTTAAGGCCCCGGGTTGGTTGATTGATCAATGCCGATCTCGATCGGTGCGGGTTAGCGAATCGAGCTCACTGAAAGACTTGAAAGATCCTGATGTGATCTACCTGAACAGGCTCCAGGAGGAGCGATTTCCGGATCGGTCCCTCTTTGAAAAGTACCGCTACGAGTATCGGTTAACACCGGACCAAATACCACCTGCGACGAGGCTGATCCTGGACCCATTACCGCGTGTCGACGAGATTGCCTTGACAGTCGACGAACTACCGATCGCGGGTTACTTTCGCCAAGCTCAAAACGGGGTCTATATTCGAATGGCGTTGCTTGCGATGCTGCTAGGCCGATCGCTTTGAAAGCGATTTGTGTCGTTGTCCTCATGTCGGACGGGCGATGGCTTAACCATCATTTCCTACCCATGGCCGAATTTCCAGATCGCTTCGGGAGCGATCTTGCCAATCATTCAGCTGAACTCTTCCCCTTGGGAGATCTGTCCTAGTTCCTGCTTTCTGGCGCATTCGATGCACGTGGTTGCGTAAGGCACCGCTTGCAAGCGTGCAAGAGGGATCGGTTTGTCGCAGACTTCGCAGTCACCGTAATTGTTATCCTTCAGCCGGGACAACGCCTCCTCGATTTGAGTGAGCTCACGGCTTTCGACTTCCACCAACTGACTGCTAATCTCGTCTTGTGCGGTATCCATCGCAGCGTCCATCACGTCCCCGCCTTCCTGGGAGAGGCTCTGGAGCATGCTGATATCACCATCGAGGGCTCTACGGAGAGCCTCGCGACGAAGTAAAAGTACATCTTTTAGCTTGACCAAAGCCTCTTTTCGAGTCGTCATTGAACAGCCTTTCTCGCTGGGGAAATCCTGATCGCCCGGACGTACCAAAACCCGCGCGTTTCTACGCAATGGATACTTTTAAGTTCGCGCAACTTGCGGAATTCTTGTCAAAATCCCTCCTATTTCTGAGGGGTGATTGGATTCCTTAAGTGATTACCTGCAGGTTAGTTAAGTGATATTCAACGATTTTTTATGGGGTCGAATTGGCTTGGGTGCATCCCAGCGGATTTGAGGTGCTGGACTTTAGGAATTATTTCTATTTTTATCGTTGAATAGGTTCTCCCGTTGTGTCCGATAAACCACTCGTCTCCTCTCGGTATTCGAGTACATTCGCGCAACGATTGGTCGCTAGGTATGCCACATTTTCGACATCTGCGAGCCAGTCAAGGGTCGTCCCAAGGTGATCCGAGGCGCCTCAAAGGGAATTTGGTTCGTGGGTTTGTGCTTGGTTGGATTGCCTTTCCTGTCACAGTTTGGGCAACTGAGCCTCCTTCTGCCTCGAAATTCCCCCAGCAATCGCAGACAGAATCGACCCGCAAGAAGCCTCTGGGATCAGACGCGGGTTTTGCATCCAGGATACCGTCGAATGACCTGCGAAGCGCATCGAAGCCCGCCGGTGCTTGGCGAAGCGAGCTTTTCGCGGTCGATCAGCAAACGGAGTCAGTGTCAAGGACCTTGGATCTGATCGGATCGATCGGTCTGCCCCTTTGGTCTTTCCCGATGGCTGGCCTTCATCCATCCATATGTTCCGCTCTGTCCCGCAATGCCGAGTTGGGATTCACGGAATCGGAGTCCTCGGAGGTGTCTATTCCCGCGAGCGCAGAGCCGCCTAAGTTCAATTCTGGTGAGTTCTTTGCTGCGGCCAATGAAAAGGCTTTGAAGGATGATTCCCCCGGTAAGCTTGATTTGAAGACTTCGGATGAAGACATGCGCGATTATCTTGCGCAAGAGTTTGAGCCAAGCGAAACGGCCCAAGCGGACCGGTCGTACCAAGGGGTTGACGCAGAGAAGGCCCAAAAGCCACCTTTGTATGGTGAATCTCGATTTGGGCAAACCGATTCGGAGCAAGCAAAGCAAGTTGCCAAAGAGAGTTTTTATGGGACGGAAGCTCAGCAAGGTCGCTTGGATCGTGTGAAGTCTGCACTGGATTATTACTTGAAGAATCCCGAAACGACGGCTTCGCGATCCCCGTGGGCCGTCATGCACGCTCTGCTTGCGTTTGGTAGCGATTATGAAATGCTTGGTCCTAACAATCAGCGGGTCAATGCGATTGGATGGATGTGCCATAATGGTTTATGCAAGACCCAGCGAATATTCACACCTCGAGGGAATAGCTTTGTTCCCAATGTGGGTGGGGGAGTGCAGGGGCATCAAGGTCAGTTCTTGGCGATCTTGGCACAATGCCAAGTCCCACCTGATTATCCGATCCAAATCGGAGATCGGAAGTTTACTGTCGAAGACTTAGTGCTCTACGAAATGGCGACTTGCCGTGAAAAATCGGAATTGACCTTTAAGCTAATCGGCCTTTCGTATTACTTGGACTCTGACAAGCAATGGCGGTCCAATGATGGTAAGGTCTGGAGCATTCAGAAGCTCATTCAAGAGGAGCTTGCGCAACCAATTGTAGGCTCTGCATGTGGAGGTACGCACCGGCTTATGGGATATTCGTTCGCTATCAAGCAGCGAGTTCTCCAAGGTCAACCTTTGCAGGGCCAGTACCTACGTGCAGCGAAGTTTATCAATGAGTTCATCGAGTACACTTGGCAGCTTCAAAATCCAGACGGTAGCTTCAGCACCAATTGGTTCGAAGGTCGAGGGAATGAGCCCAATGTCGAGCGCAAGGTTCAAACCACCGGTCATATGCTTGAGTGGCTTTTGTTTACGGTCAGCGACACCGATGTGAAGTCGCGCCGTGTCGAGAAAGCAATCGATTTCCTTATGGCAAACATCTATGACAACCGTCAATTGAAGTGGCCGATTGGACCGCGAGGGCATGCCGAGCGTGCACTTGCGTTGTACCACAAGCGTTTGAGCGACCTTTTATCTGAACCGCAAGACGAGGCTTCAGCTTCCGAGAGCACCAACATCGCTGGTGGCACCTTGAACAATGCTGATGCAGTGATAGCGCAGCCCCAAAGCGCGATGCCTCAAGGAGCAAATCGCAACGCGAGTACGACTCCCAACAACACACAGTATCGCACCAATAGTGCCCAGCGGGTCAATCGTCAAGTTCGTCCGCGACGTTAATGGGTTTTGGTGATGATCTCTTGCATCGAATGCTGCAGTGGTCGTGTTGCAGCGGCGATCAGTGCGCCCCCGAGCGCTTGATCGTCTTGTCCATGGAAGTCGCTGACGACTCCACCTGATTCACGCACAATGAGGACTCCAGCGGCTATATCCCATATTTTAAGGGTCCCGCCCCAGTATCCGTCAAGCCGACCGCATGCTACATAGCAAAGGTTCAATGCAGCCGACCCAAGACGCCTTAGACCTTGGCAGGCAAGCAGCATTCGTACGACCTGCTGAATCTCTGGTGAGTCTTGTCTGAGGTTTGGCGACAGGCCGGCAGCAACCAGTGCCATCGATAAATTGTTCTCTTGGCTGGTATGGATGGGTTTGTCATTGAGCTGGGCACCCAGACCTTTAAGTGCGCTGAACATTTCGTCGGCTTCGGGATCGTAGATGACACCCAAGATAGGTTCCTGGTAGAACGTCAAGGCGATGCTGACTGCATACTGAGGCAATCCGTGTGCGTAATTGGTTGTACCATCCAAAGGATCTACGACCCATCGATAAGCGGAATTTGTTTGGGGCATGGTGTTGGATCCAACGGTTCCCAGGTCTCCTTCTTCACCTAGAAAGTCGTGGTCAGGGTAGGCGGTTAGCAAATGATTGGAGATGGCAACTTGGGCGGCAAAGTCCGCATCGGTGACCAGGTCCTTGCCGCTCTTTGCGTGGACTGTTGCCGAACCTTGCATGGAGAGTAGAATCGACCCGGCCAAGCGTGCCGCTTGGCAAGCCGCTTGCATTGCTGCGGATAAATCGAGATCCAAAGTCATCCTTTTTCATTCCAAATTGAGAAAGCCAAATTCGGGGCTTTTTTTCAGCACGAATCCAAGTTTAGCCATTGAGATCCTCATCGCATAGGAGCAAAGCGGGCTGCCAGTATGCTTCCCCCGCATCGACGTACCTGGGTAACCACATTATATTTGTACACTTGCGATGACTTGCGGACATGTTGGTCACTAGGTTTCGAGAAAACCAAAGTATCCGGTGTCCAAATGAGTGCTTTTTGATTCCTCGGCTCGCTCCATACTAGTATCGATTGGCTTACCTCTTATGGGTTGGAACGTTTCAGATACCGCAGCGGTTTTCCTTCGTCGACCGCTTGAACTTCACGTCCAAACGCTACCCGATTTGAAAATACGAGTCGGCACTGCCGACCATTCATGCACCTGGGAGATCCAGCCCAGGGAGGATTCGGTTGAGTTGGGTAGTAAGCCACCGGCCCCGAGTGAAGCGTATTCTCGAATCGACGATTACATCGTTGCGTTTCCTCAGCGATTCCCCTGGCCCTTTAGTTATCAGCTCGATGTACGGGTACAACCAAGCAGCGCGAACCTCTTGGTCCTGGAGCTATGGCTCAGCGTTCAAACCTCTATGCTCGAATGCAATCCGCAACTAAGCTTAGTGCCTCTGGAGTCAAGAGAGCCTTGGACCTGCCACCCCCAGTTCATTTGCTCGGCAGATCGACGCTCAGCCATTGCGGTCCATCCTTTGGATCTCGAGGATAGCCATTGGATTGCCAATCGGTCTGGTGACATCGAGCGACTGGACATGTTCGGTCGGTTCATGGAGAAGGGGGTCATTCGGCGAGGGCGTTTGCTTTTGGTCGCTTCGACTTCGTCGATATCTGAAAAACAGATGAAACATCTTTGCAGCGATTTTGCTGCAAGCCATTTGCCGCTGACGGCTTGAACAGCCAACGAAGAACCTATTTTTCAACGCACGACTACTCGAGAATAACGGAGCAGATAGTTTTGAAATCGCGCAGTACGAAGAAGCAAGACACCAAGGCAGCCAGTGAAACGATCAACTGGTACGATCATCCTGAATGGTACGAAGCGGGTTTTCTCAAAGAGACACCCACTGAAGCACGATTTCTAGAAGATGTATTTCGCAAGTATGTACCATTCCCGGTCGAAAGGATCTTGGAAGCTGGTTGCGGCTCTGGACGACTGGTCCGGGAAATGGCTCGCCGTGGATACGCTGTAACCGGAATGGATCTAAACGGTCCCGCGTTGGAATACTGCCAAGAAACGCTCAAACAACTTGGATGCAGGGCCGTGTTATCCAAGCAGGATATGACCGATTTTCATTTCGACCAGCCATTCGACGCGGCGTTCAATGCGATCAATACTTTTCGGCACCTAGAAACCGAATCGGCCGCAGTAAGCCACTTGAAGTGCATATCCAAGCACTTGCGACCAGGTGGAGTATTCGTTCTGTCACTGCACATCGTTCCCAACGATGGTGAGTTGTGGGGAACTGAAAGTTGGTCGGTCAGAACGCCCGAGTACTCCATTCGATACTCTTTGAGTGTCAAAGAAGTGGATATGGAAAAGAGAATCGAGACCTTGAAGATGACGATGAAGGTAACCATCGATGGTCAGGAGAAGAAACTTACTGACCTGCTGCGATTGAGACTCTACAACGTCGAACAGTTGAAGTCCCTTTTGGAGAAGATAAAAACACTTGAGCTCGTCGGAGTTTACGACTTTTGGTTCGATATCAGCGATCCGTGCAGATTGACAAAGAAATCCTGTGATGTAGTCCTTGTGCTGCGAAAGAAGGGCTGAAATCTCATGACCCGTAAAGAGAAAATCCTTGCGATGCTTGCCGAGGAGCCAAACGACTCCTTCCTCAAGTATTCCTTGGCGCTCGAATTGCGCAAAGAAGAGGATTACCAGCAGAGTATCGGAATCCTCAAAGAACTAGCTTACGATCCCCAAGTCAATTATGTCGCCGCTTTTTTCATGGCTGCACAGCAATTGGCAGAGCTCGGACAGAGCGAAGAGGCTCGCGGATTTTTGAGAGATGGTATCGAGCAAGCGCGCTGCCAGAACAACCTTCATGCAGCAGCCGAGATGGCTGAACTGCTTAAGGAACTCGGTAAATAGTCCTTTTAATCCCATCGAATCCAGGATCCTACTGATGCTTAGCCACTTCATTCCAACAGTCGTTGCCGCTTTGTCGCTGGGTTGCTTAACGATCAACCTGGGTGTTGCGGACGAAACGAAAACCGCTCAGACGGGTAAATCGGTTCAAACAATTCGCCTTTGGAAAAATAAAGCGCCAGGTGAAGCCAAGGACTATCCTGCCGAAGGGAACACCACCAAGGCGGGTGATCGTGGGGTGGCTGGCCGGGACGTGGTGCGAATCGGCAACGTGACTGAGCCGGATTTGAAGATCTACATGCCTGAATCGGAAAAAGCCAACGGTGCATGTGTTTTGGTTTGCCCTGGTGGTGGCTACAACATACTGGCATATGATCTCGAGGGCACCGAAGTTTGTGAGTGGCTCAATTCGATCGGTGTGACAGCCGCTTTGCTGAAGTATCGGGTTCCAAGGCGTGAGGGAAAACCGGCTTACGAAGCACCATTGCAAGATGCACAGCGAGCGCTCAACGTGTTGCGCTCCGAATCGGAATCACTGAAGATAGATCCCAAACGGATCGGCTGCTTGGGGTTCTCTGCAGGTGGCAATCTCTGCACCATGCTGACGACTCGTTATTCCCAACTGACTTACCCGAAGTCAGATAATGCCGACGAGTTGATCCCTCGTCCCGATTTCACACTCTTGATTTACCCAGCTTACATGGTCGATAAGGAGAACAAGCAGCAGCTTGCCAGTGATGTTGTCTTTACCAAGGATACACCGCCGATGTTTTTGACCATGGCACAAGACGACGGGCTTGGGTGCGAAAATGTTCTCATCCCGGCAATGAAACTCAACGAGTTAAAAGTTCCATTTAGTCTCCATCTCTATCCAACGGGTGGACATGGTTATGGTTTAAGAGACACCAAGAATCCGTCGCAAAGTTGGCCTGATCGGGCTGCGGAATGGCTAAAGCATCAAGGTTTCCTGGGGAGCAAAGAGTAGGGCTTGAGGGATTTCTGACTTGCTCTCGATCAAGCGGATGTCAGGTCAGTTTATTGTCAAACGCTCGGGAAGGGGAGCTTCGACCAGAATCCAATCCCCTCTTACTGGATGCTTGAAATGAATCCGATGTGCATGCAAAAAATACCCTGCATCTCCCGGCAGACCGGGGTTCTCCACAATCCCTCCTCCATGCTCATATACAGGATCTCCAAGCAAAGGAAAGCCGATCGATGCAAGGTGGATCCTGATTTGATGGGGCCTTCCGGTCAGGAGCTCTACCGAACACACCGTCCCAATGTCCTTGTGTTGCAGGACTCTTACCACGCTACGCGATGACTTGCCCATCGGGTTAGCACCATAGATTGTCCCAAGTCGTGGATGGGGTATCAACCCTATCGGTGTTTGGATACCAACGGACTGGAATTGCATCTTACCCTGAACGATCGTCCGGTACTCCTTGTACACTTCCCCCCAAAACTTGGACATCGTACTTGATGTCTTTGGATCCAAAGCAAACAGAACAACACCTGAGGTGGCGCGACCAAGTCGGTGAAGGGGTTTGGCCGTAGAATAAGCCCGCTGTACCTGCGTGAGCAATGTGTTCTGATAGAATCCTGCCCCAGGAAGTGTTGGCAGGCCGCTGGGTTTATGAACCGCGATCAAGAACTCATCCTGATAAAGTACCTGATAGCCGATCGGGACATCCTGCTCGGCCCAACCGGGCCGATCCCAAATCAAAATCCCTCCAGGCTTGAGCCTCTCATGGCCCGTTGCGATCGAATCATCGAGTCGAATCTGGTTTGCTTGGAGCCTCTCGAGCCATTGATCAGGACTGGAGTGATCAAATCGCTCTACCAAGTAAGTAAGAGTCGTGTGGCCCGTTGCCGATGGCCCTAGAGCATGTCGGAAACTGTAACCTTGATTTTGGGTATTCACCACTGAGAGACCGGTGCTGACCGGGTTATCGAAGTTCTAAACCACGCTGTCTATGGACTCAGCGCCGGATATTTCCGTACGGAAAAGTCCTGATAGGCTGACATGATCTCGATAATCATGAGTTGCGGCACCTAAAACCGAAGAAGCGGAGGACACGGGGATCGAACCCGCAACCCCTTACGGGGCACATCATTTCCAATGATGCCGCTAACCATTCGCTTATCCTCCGGATGGTCAGATTGATGACAGAAGCATATCTTAACAGGTTCGGACTACAAGCCAACTTCAAATCACAAACCCACAAATTTTCTCCATGACCAGTTGCCGCCGATGGATCTACCGAAAAAATCCAAACTTCTACGATTTAGTTCAAGTGCCCCAGGAGGCACCGACCCAGGCGAATCTCAAGCCTGATGAATGCTTGGTCGCGGTCCGTGCCGTTTCGCTCAATTACAGGGATCGGATCCAATGGCGAAATCTTGCCGGAAGGAATGTGGACGGCAAAGTTCCAGCGTCCGATGGAGCTGGCGAAATCCTTGCTGTCGGGGAGGCCGTCACCCAATTCCAAGTAGGCGATCGGGTCGCCGTGAACTTCTTTCCAACATGGAAGTCCGGCCGATTCGACTTGGCTTACCACCAAGCCGACCTTGGAGGCAATCTCGACGGAATGCTGCGGGACTACGCTATCTTTTCCCAAGACTCACTGGTGAAAACCCCCTCGGGTTGGAGTTTCGTCCAAGCGGCCACACTGCCCTGTGCGGCCTTGACGGCTTGGGTCGCTCTGACCGATCGAGGAAAGCTAGAGTCTGGTCAAAGCGTTTGCGTGTTGGGGACCGGGGGTGTATCGATTTTCGCTTTGCAGTTTGCAAAGCTCATGGGTGCCACAGTGGCAATTACGTCCAGCAGCGATCGAAAACTAGAGCGGGCGATGAGCCTTGGAGCCGACTTTGGAGTCAATTATCGCACCACATCAGAATGGTCCAAGTCGATTTGGAACTGGAGCGGATCCAGGGGGGTTGATCACGTGGTCGAAGTTGGAGGGCCAGGAACACTCGAGCAGTCGATGAAGTCCGTTTCGGCCGGCGGACACATCGCATTGATCGGAGTCCTGACGGGTTTTGGACCTCCTACGACCAGCCTCTTTCCACTGTTAGCGAGAAATGTTCGTTTGGATGGAATCTATGTTGGCTCCTGCGAACATTTCAGAAGCATGGTTCAGTTCATTGAAGCGAACCCTTTATCGCCCCAAATCGATCGAATTTATCCCTTCGATCAAACTCCCCAGGCTTTCGAGCACCTGGAGTCGGGCGAACATTTCGGAAAGATTGTTATTGAGATGTAACTGGATTGCGGCGGTATACCGCCCGGTCAGGCCACTGAACTCGGTACTGACTCCAACGAGGATCGGGCTCGGGATAATCGGTGCTTATGAATTGGGCTCCGCTGTCGATGGCTCGATCGCGCTGGATGGTGTCGTTCTTGCGAGCTTGCTTGGTATCGGAGTCGGCCCTGGTGCGAACAAGAAATCCACTCTTGACGGCCTGTTGAATCTTGTCGAAGTCATTGATAGGGTCATTGATTTTCATCCACGCAGCAGCCGGATGGTCCGCACTTACCGAGGTAAACATGACACGGCCATGCAACGATTCATGATCCTCTAGATAGCGATCCTTGAGAGAATCCGTATTGTCCAATGCAAAGAAGATCTTGCTGCTACAACTCTCCAGCGTTGGCCAACCTGAATGGACGATAGCTTCTCGAAGCGTCTTGTGATCGCCTCGAACTTCATCGGGTGTTAACAACAGTTCTGCTGGGATGCAACTGCGTATCTCTTCATCGAGTGCATCAAGCATTTGCCGATCGAATTTGATTGGTTTGACCCCTGCAGGACCTGTGGCCGATTCTTTTATTTCCAGCAGAATCAGGATTGGCAGGTGACCCGGTTGAGATTTGGACCACGCGACGGTTTGCTCCAAGGCGGCTTTGAGCGTGGGAACATGCGTTGCGAAATCAAATCCGGGCGCATGAATGATCTTGGTTCCAGGCTGTCGCATGACTGTGTCAAAGTCAAAGGGCATCCGTGGATCTGGCTGGGTTTGCTTAGAAATTTGCCTGCCGACTGGGTTGCTGTACAGACCACCCTGTGGGTCTGCGTAAATGTCAAGCTCGATCTGGCGAATGCCATAGTGAGTCAATTGCTGTTCAAGTGATGCGTGCGAGTAATCGATCGATTCTGCGATTGCCTTTCCCGTCAATCCAATAATCTTCATGATTTCAGGTGCCGGAGCAAGATGATACGAATTGTGCGTCCCTATGACCTGGATTTCATGGAGTCGAAGCCCCTTGTCTTGTGGCTTAATCTCGCTTTGAGCCTTCACTCTTGCCAAGGTGTCTTGTGCATTGGCAGGGTCCAAACAAAGCGCTACCAAGAAGGTTGCAATCCAAGCTGTGGCAAGTGTCATGGTCGCATGGAAAGAGTGGTTCATGATCATTGTCCCGTGAGGTAGGTATTTCTGGCTTTTCAAGAATGATTGTGAGCTGGCTTGAAGGTTGATAACGCGCATCGTAAGGGTAATTAAAGTAGATAGCCAGTCCACGGGCTAGATAAGCCCCATTCAGAAAACCAACGATGCTGCCAACCCCCGCGTAGAATGGGGCTTTTGCCCCGTAGCGGGGGTAGGCTTGATTAAGTACAGCACCCCACGGGCTAGATAAGACCATGTTACGGGCTGCTGACCGTCGGGCGATTGTCCCAATCGTCCTGGCTGCTGACTGTCGGGCGATTGTCCCAATCGTTCTGGCTGTTGACCGTCGGGCGATTGTCCCAATCGTTCTGGCTGTTGACCGTCGGGCGATTGTCCCAATCGTCCTGGCTGTTGACTGTCGGGCGATTGTCCCAATCGTCCTGGCTGCTGACTGTCGGGCGATTGTCCCAATCGTCCTGGCTGCTGACTGTCGGGCGATTGTCCCAATCGTTCTGGCTGTTTGAGCCTGAAAGACGATCTCACGGGCTGCCAACCCCCGCGTAGAATGGGGCTTTTGCCCCGTAGCGGGGGTGGGCTTCATTAAGTA
>Ga0172376_10000369_pt1 | contig 58765 bp, 46 predicted proteins | sample Lak35m_FD_121114 | JGI IMG/M metagenome (GOLD analysis project Ga0172376, IMG submission 121114) | Freshwater microbial communities from Kabuno Bay, South-Kivu, Congo - kab_092012_35m | ecosystem: Environmental > Aquatic > Freshwater > Lake | place: Democratic Republic of the Congo: South-Kivu...
CAGGACACCAAGTCCGTTAATCTGGAGATCAAGGCCCATACTCCGATTGTCTTCACGGCCAACGTCGAACTACCGGAACCGAAGATTCAAAAGTTGCAGCAATAGCCGCCATAACGAACCACGCATCCACGATATGTCCGAAAGACGTTCGCAGTCTGTTGCCGTAAATCGTGTGCAGTTCTTGGAAGGTGAATCACAAGCCGACGAAGAACGCTTGTGGTGCGATCAGGACTTCGGCTTCGGTCTTTGGATGACGCTTTTCGCTGCGATGTTGGTGGTTACTCCGTGAGATCGTCAGGTCCGCCAGCATGGTTCGTCTCGACTGGCAGACAATTGGAACAGCACGTCGAGTGCTGACCATGAAGCACGACGCGACGGACATGTCAGTTCATCTTGAGGATGATGCTTTCTCGCAACGCCTCGCTAATTCCTGACTCCCATCACCGCCTCGTATCGACACACTCTCCAGGTCACCGCGAACGCTCAGGTGAGTGGCGACTTTGTTCCGCTCCAGCAATCGGTGTGATTGAGTTCTCCGAGGTCGAGGTATGTGGCACGAATTCTTATCCACAGAAGCATTTTGGTTCTGGACGCTCGTTGTCGCCCAGTCTGTGCTGGTGATGTGGTTCGTGCGTAATGACAGCGTTGTGGGAGCGGTATTGAGCGTTGTTTCGATGATTGCGGGGCTGGCCTTTTTCCCCAGCCAGTGGGAATCGATCGGGCTTGGTGAGTTGCACGAGCAAGGCTTTTGGATGTTCACGCGCACTCACATCGGCGCGATTCTCGCCGCAATGGGTTCGTACCTGTTAATCGGCCTGGCTTGGGCCACCTTCCGCTGGTGGTTGCACGTCAGAGATTTGCGCGAGCAATACGACGCGCGGAAGATGCAGTGGCTTGCTCCGGTGAACTTGCTGAACACGGCGCAATTTCTACGGGCTCAAGCGGCTTGTCTGGATGATGAGGCCTTAAAACGGCGTTACGCGTACTGGGCGACCGCCTGTGCCGAAGCTGCGGCGCGCGGCGGGCATGTCTTGACCTCCGATCTTAAACCCGTGTGGAAGGAGTTCGTCTCTCATGGTTACCGGTTCTAAGCCCTCTTCGACTCGGCATGACGTCGAAGCGGTCCTAAAGCCGGACCCACGACGTTTCGCTCCTCGGATCCTGGGATGGATCATCTGTTGGCCCTGGGACATGTTGTGCTCGCTGATCGCCAACAATCCCGTGCAACTGATCGTGATCTTCCTCGCGACCGAGATTCGCGCGGCGCTGGATGAGATCACTCAAGGCGAGTTCAAAGACATCGAGCAAGACCTTGTGATCGATGAACCGCTCCCCGCCAGTCCGTTCGTTGAATCCGTGCCCATCGCGATCACTGAGCGCCTCGCAGCACCACCCGCAGTCGATCCATCTTCCACACCGGCTGCCGGATCGATCATTGCCGCTCAGCCAGCTCCGGCGTTGCAACTCGCGAGTGCCGCCATGCTGGGAGCCACGTACCCCGAAGATCCTTGGTACGCTCCACGGTTGCCAGCAGGGCAAGATGATGAGTCCACGCGCGGCTCCGCAGTTTGGACGCCACCACAAATGCGAATTTTCGGGCAACCTTCGCAGAACTAGATGTCTATTGAATGTCGTGGAGCACGTTTTCAACGTGCCTGAATTGACCAGCTATCGGGCACGATAAAATCGTGCGCCACGTCTGATTCAATAGGCTGCGTTGGCTCTCGGTGAGGCGTCGATTGTCAGGATGTTGGACGCGCTTACTTTCGTCTGTGCCGGGCATGCCTAGAATGCAATCGCATCAAAGGGGATAAGTCCCCGTTCTGTGATTCTCTCTGAGGTTTTCATGCCGGCTCAGGATCCCTCCGTTTCCGATTTGCAAAGCATTCCCGTCCGCATCCTGATTGTGGATGACGACGAGTCTCATGCTGAGGCTGTCGCCGAGAGCTTGGAACGAGTTGGCTACGACTGCGTGGTGGCGTCGTCCGGCCAGCGCGCTGTGCAACTCATCGAAGGGCAGGAGTTCGATGTCGTCATCACCGATCTCAAGATGGATGACGTCGATGGCTTGCAGATCCTACAAAAGACCAAGCAAGAGCTACCGGGCGCGGAAGTCATTTTACTGACGGGGCATTTTTCCTTTCAGTCGGCCTTGGCGGCGGGGCAAGCCGGCGCATCGGTCTATCTCACCAAGCCAGTCGATATCGGCGAGCTGCGTGCCGCTGTGGACCGGGCTTCGACGCGCATCCGTCTGCTCCGTAAAAACGCAGAACTCAGTCGGCGTTTGGATGAACGATTTGGCTTTGAAGGTGTCATCGGCAACAGCCCGGCGATGAAAAAGGTGATCGATCGTCTGAAGCAAGTCGCGCCGATGAATACGACTGTGCTCATTCGTGGTGAGAACGGCACCGGAAAAGAGATCGTGGCGCGAGCACTGCATCAGAACAGCGATCGCAAAAATAAACCGTTCGTGCCGCTCAATATCTCTGCACTGCCCGAGAGCATTTTGGAAAGCGAACTCTTCGGACACGAGAAGGGCGCTTTTACCGGTGCGGAACAACGTCGCATTGGGAAGTTCGAGCATGCGAACGGTGGCACCTTGTTCTTAGACGAAGTCGGCGAGATGCCGCTCGACACACAGATCAAATTGTTGCGAGTCTTGGAGAGTCGAAAGATCTCGCGCATCGGTTCAAATGAGGAGTTCGACATCAATGTGCGACTCGTCACGGCGACCAACGCGGATCTGGAAGAACTCGTGAAGAAGGGCAAGTTTCGCGAGGATCTCTACTATCGCTTGAAGGTCATGACGATCAATTTGCCGCCGCTGCGCGAACGGCGCATGGATATCCCGTTGCTGATGGAGCACTTCTTAAGGCAACTCTGCGAGACCTATCACCGCGAGAAACCGAACGTTTCGCGCGCGGCCCGAGCGTCGCTCGTGGCGTCTGACTGGCCGGGTAACATTCGGCAGTTGCGGAACGTGGTTGAGACGATGTTCGTGCAAGACTTCGATGGCGTGCTCGATGTCGACGACTTGCCGGATGATATCCCTGCGATCCAGAGCGCCGCTGAAGAATCCGCCATTGATCCGTCGCTCACCACGAAGTTGCATTCGGGAGCCGACTCGTTGATTGGTCGTCCCATGATCGAGATCGAGCGTTACTACATTGAGAAGACGCTCGAACTCACCAATGGCAATCGTTTTGAAGCCGCCAAGCTGCTCGATATCGGTGAGCGGACGCTCTATCGAAAGATCAAAGAGTTCGGGTTGTGAACCGCGTGTTGGGCAGCAGCACGCGGATTGAACGCAGCATCGTTGTTGCTTCAATCGTGTTGTGGCTGCGCTGGTCTGCACCCGATTCAGGAACCGAGCGAACCAAACGAGCGTTGTTCGCTCTGTCTCACATGGGCTCAACGCGTCCTGGAAGTCGAAGCTGGCTTCTGGAACTCTGATTTGACGCTCTTGGGATGGCCACTTGAGGGCTCAAAACCCCGCGTTGACAGGGTAGTCGACCTACCTAGAATCCTGGCCCGTTTCAGACTTTACGTTGATTTTCGAGGAGACTTTGTCATGGCAGGAAACACATTGGAATTCACCGACGGCAACTTCAGCGCCGAAGTTTTGAGCTCGGCAGTGCCAGTTTTGGTCGACTTCTGGGCTCCTTGGTGCGGTCCCTGCCGAATGATCGCTCCGACGATTGACGCCCTGGCCGGTGAGTACTCTGGCAAGGTCAAGGTTGGCAAAGTCGATACCGATCAGAACCCGCAAATTGCGACTCAGTACGGCATTCAGTCGATCCCGACATTGATGCTTTTCAAGGGTGGTCAGCCCGTTCAGACGATGATGGGCGCTCAGCCCAAAGACCGCATTGCAAACATGATCAACGCGGCGTTGTAGATTTGCAGGCGGGGTTGGTCTTCGGTTTTTGAGATCGCCTAGTCAGAAAGGGCAGGGCGGGACATCCAATCCTGCTGCTGCCGTTGGCGATCCCTAGATCGCATGCTCAACCTCGGCTTGTTTGTTATTGGGAAAGGATTCCCTCATGAGCGATCGGCGTTATCCCGTCGCTGGTTTTCTGGGCGGGCAAGTGGCGAGCGAAGCCTCGGCAACGACTTCTCTTGTCCGCTTTGGAGTTCCTCCTCAGCGACCAACATCGGCGCCGCGCGGGCCCGATCCGCTCGATCAAGAAACCGAAGAACTCAAAGAGCTTGAGTTCGATCTTCTGACTCAAACGAGTCAGATCGTGAGTCAAGTTCGCGAGCAATTGGCTGATGTCGCACGACGCGAGCAAACGCTGCATTCGCAAGCCGCCGCGCTCGAAAGTGAACGCCGGGCCTTTCGCAGCGAGAAGCAACAGTTTGAAGCCGAGTTGGCGGACCTACGCCAGCAAATCGAGTCGCAGCGGTTGGCAATCGCGGCGGAAGCCGATTCGTTAACACAACTCAAAGCAGAGTTCAGCGAACAAGAAGCTGAGCAGCAACGTGCTCGCGCGCTGCTTGATGTTGAACGCGGCAGCTATCGCGACGAGCTTGAATCGCGACTGGGACAGGAGCGACTCGAATTGCAAGCGGCCGTGGTTGCCGTCGAGTCTGAACGCCGCAAACTCAGTGACGAGCGACAAGTTTGGGACCGGCAGCGACTCGCCATGGTGATCGAGTTGGATCGGCAGAAGCAGGAACTCGCTGCCGCATTGCATTTCGAGCGACAACGTCTTTCCGAAGAATTGACCGAAGCCGCACTCTCTGCCGAAGTCCGTCGTGATCGAGAGGCGTTGCTCGCCGAACGCGATCGCTTTCAGCTTTCCGTCAGCAACTGGCATCGTGACAAAGAGCAAGCGGAAGCCGAGCTGCGGCGCCGTCGCGATCAACTGGATGATGACGTGCAACGCGTCGAGCAAGAGTTGGCTGACCTGCGTACTCAAACGTGGGCCGAGTTAGATCAACAGCGCGCCGAACACGCTCAGGCAGTGCAGGCCGAGCGTCAGGAATTGGAGTCCGCTCGGCAGAACGTCGATGTCGAGATTCGTAAACAGCAAGCACTGCTCGAAGGCCGTTTGCGATTTCAGCAGGATCATCTTGATCGTTCACGCCGCGAGATCGAGCAAGCACAAGACATCTTGCGCGCTGAATATCAGCAATCGCGCCAACGGCTTGAGTACTTAGTCGATCTGCAACGTAAGCAATCGCGACAGATCGAACGACGACGCGCGATCGTCGAAGAGTTCGCCGAATCTGTACGTCGCCAGCAGGAGTCGCTCGCAAAGCTGCAACAGTCACTTGAACTGTCGGCAGAGAACGAACGGCAGCGACTTGCTTCCGAGCGGCAAGCTTGGGAATTGAAAGTACAGACCCAAGCTGCCGAGAATCGGAGGCAGACAGACCTTATCGCACTGCATGCTGAAAACCTCGAAGGCCGTCGAGGACGACTGGATCGGCTGCGCGAGGAACTTGAGGAGCGGCACGGCAAGTTGCTCGAAACGCAGATGGCCGTCGACGAAGCCTGGGCTCAGTTGCAGCAAGTGACCGGCGACGAGAACGCCACCGCGCGCGTCGAGAAGTCACGCGAAACATTGTCCGACTACTTCCGCATGCTGCGTGAAAACTTGAGTGGTCAGCAGCGTGAGTTCGACGAGCAGCGATTGCTTTTCGAACAACAAAAGTCGGATTTTCGCGCGGAGCAACAATCCTTTACCGATTGGATCGCGCAGCGCGAGGAACATCAACGTCGTCAAGAAGAGCAACTGCAATCTCAACTCGCTCAGCTCACCGAGCAAGAAACGTCCTGGCAACGAGCCCGCGACACCTGGCTCACCGAGCGACTCGACGCTGAGCGAATCATCCGTCAGTTGCTCACCGAACTTTCTTCGTCGATCGAAACCGCCTCGGGCCAACGCACCATCGACTTGCCCGAAATGCCAAGTCTCCTTGGGCTTTCTCGCTTCATCGAAAATGCGGCATGAAGCATCGAGAACCGCACGAGGGGCTTTGGTCAATTGCTCTGGGTGTCGACATCGCTCACGCTGTCTGCGGGTGTGAATCGCACTGCCTCTGAGTTTTAAGTTTGCTGACATTGACGGCTTCGGGAATCCCACATGAGCAACGTCCTCGCGCAGAATTGGTTGATCAATCGACGTCATGCCTTGCGAGGACTCGGTGTGACGATGGCGTTACCGATGCTCAATTGCATGCGGCCGATTTTTGGAGCGGAAACGGCGGCGGCTCAGAAACCGAAACGCAGCGTCTTCATCTATATCCCCAATGGCGTGAATGTTCTCACGTGGCAGATCACTGCTGCGGGCCGTGATTATGAACTCAGCGAACCGCTAAAGTCGTTGGAACGACATCGCGCCAATATCACGCCGATCAGCGGGCTGTATCACCCGAATGGACTTGGGCAAGCGCATGAGTGTGGCAAGATTTGGCTCACCGCCGCGAAGGTCAGTCAAGAAGGCGGTGCATTTCGTAACACGGTTTCGTGCGATCAACTCATGGCGGAAGTGACTGCTCCGCAGACGCGCTTTGGATCGCTCGAACTGTCGGTCTCGCGCGGGCCGACAACTCTGGCATGGTCGCGCGATGGAGTTCCGTTACCTGCTGAGGACAATCCTAAGAATGTCTTCAATCGCTTGTTTGGAGCTGAACCGGGTGGTGTTGATACGCAACGTCGTCGACTTAATCGTCGTGCGAGCGTTCTCGATGCCGTGCTAGATGACGCCCGGAAACTTAAACGTGACATTGGGACTGAGGACCGTACAAAACTTGACGAGTACCTCACCTCGGTGCGCGAGATTGAAGTTCGCACCGAGCGGCTGGATTCATGGCTTAACGTGCCAAAGCCCAAGATCGACGCCGCGACTTCTTCGCATTTGCAACGCAACGTCTCGAAGGCCGAAGCCGGGGATTACTACCGCACGATGTATGACCTCATCGTATTGACCTTGAGGACGGATATGACGCGCGTCGTGACTTATATGAGTGGCAGCGAGAGCAACGGCCTAGCAATCCCAGAGATCGGGATTCCTCAAACGCGGCACGAACTTTCGCATCACAACGGCGATCCCGAGCAGATGGCTCGACTGAGCCGCAGCGACGCCTTCATTGCCGAGCAGCTCGCGTATTTCCTAGACGAACTCAAGAAGACGACCGATGGCGATGAAGCGCTGCTCGATCGCACGATGGTGCTCTTTGGTAGTGGCATGAGTTACGGGCACAGTCACGGCAACGCGAACTTGCCGACAATCCTGGCTGGTGGCAAGTCGCTCGGTCTGAAGCATGGTCAGCACATCGATTACAACCTACCGAGCATCAAGTCCTACAACCTCGCGACTCCGATTGAGCATTACTCGATTTGCCACAAACCGGTTGACTCAAAAGCGCGTCTCACGAACCTGTTGCTCACGATGGCTCACAAGATGGATGTCAACATCGAGCAATTCGCCGACAGTCTCGGCCCGGTCTCTGAGATGGTGTGAAAAGTGACCGCCCCCAGAATCCTCAGTCGCTGATGGCCGGTCTGCTGCACCTGTGATGTCGGCGATAGTCACGTCGTTTCGTGTGGTGTGGAGCGGCCTCATGTTGCCGCTGCTGGCAACATGGCGCGATGTCGTTGTTGCATCTGGACTTATCGCGCATCGGCTGGTGTTGTGTCGCGAAAGTCACGTTGCTGTCTGGCAACATTCGGCTCTGCTTCGCGATGAGGGCTTTACAGTCGAGCTACTTGTGCCGCAGCGAATATGTCCTGCGAATTAGCCATTTTTTTGTTGCTGCGACTATCGGGAAAAACTTTTGGCGTGTGTAAAGGTCCTTTGGCATTCAGTCTGCTTTACACACTCTCAACCAAACGACGAATCGCCGACAACGCCGATAAGTCATACGCCCGACCTCACTGCCACAAGGAATCGCTCCATGACCAACACCTTCACCAAGCTGCTCCGCGATGAAAACGGTTTTCTGATCTCTGCCGAATTGATTCTGGTGGCGACGATCGCCGTGCTCGGACTGGTGGTTGGCCTCAGTGAGATTTCCGCCAGCATCAACAACGAACTGGAAGACGTGGCCTCTGCCTTTGGTTCGGTCAATCAGTCTTTCAAAGCCAACGGTCAACGTTCTTGTCACAAAGGCAGCATTGCCGGGAGTTCGTTCGAAGATGAGTCGGACGTATGCGACAGTCAGGATGACATTCGTGGTACGGGAGCTCAGAGCGAGAGCTAATTTGCCGATTGAACTTCGTGGGGCACGTTTTCAACGTGCTCCAGTTCACCGAGTTTTGAGCACGATCAACTCGTGCTCCATGTATTTTTCAACAGCCCGCTCTTCGAAATCACCAGCCGGATGTTGATGTGCTCCACCAGCACAGCGACTCCGGCTGCTGTTGTTTGCAGAAGTCCGCTACGAAATGACTGCGCTGGATTACGGCAGCTTCACTTCGCGAGTTCCAGCTTCAGTCTGCGAGCGGGGTTCGAGGCTCGTCAACGTCAGCGCGGTCGGTTGATTGAGGCCGATTTTCACGGTGTGTTTGCTCGACGAATACACGCGCGGTTGAAAGCGCGGGCCGGGGGAGCGGACGGTGTAGAGGATCTCGTTCGAGGCTTCGTCGATGACTTGCACGACGGGACGCACTCCGGGTTCGAAGACCAGTTCGGGCAGCCAGCCGGTGACTTTGCGACCGTCGTTGTCCGAGTTCTTCACCGTGATTGGCCAGCCGGGGAACTGAGCGTTGTCGCCGTCCTTCGCGTCGCTGAAACGCGGCCAGCATTCGAAAGTGACTTGCCCCGTCTTCTTGTTGAACCTCGCAATGCCGTAGCCATCGGCTCGCTGCTTCTCATTCTTGATGTCAGGCGGGTTCGCATAGGCCAGCATGGAAATTTTATTACCGAGCCCGTCTTTGAAGTCGCCGGTCCAGGGAAGCGGCGAATTGGGAACTGGGTTCGGTCCGGGCTGCTCATCTTCGGGATGCCACCAGCGCCCGTAGATCGTGTTGACGAGCGCGGGGCTCGTGAAGCCGTAGGGACCGTCACTGAACTCGCTGATGCCGTGCTTCACGACGACTGCCAAATGCTGATCGCCGCAGAGATGCACGGCCCAAACTCGGCGGATCTCTTCGAGTGCTTTGTTGCGACCGGTCTGCGGCCAGCCATTGCAATCAAGGTCCGCGAGCAAGCGATCGTTGCGACCTCCGTGCATGTGCACCGCGCCGCAGAACGCGGTCTGCGAGAGCACCGCCTTCATCTCGCTCCCGGTCCAGTCTTGCCCCCACTCGCGCAGGAATTTCATCTGCCTCGAACCGAGCAGTTCGAGACCCGGCAAGTCGATCGTCTTCGGGTCGTAAGTCGGGTCGTTGATATGGTCGGGACGAGGCCCCATCTTCGGAATTTTTCCTGCTGGTCCCGTCTTGAACTTGCGGTCTTCGAGGATCGCGAAGTCGACCCCACCCACTCGCAGCCGCGTGAAGTACACCGTGATGCCGCGCTCAATCGGAGCGGGATCAACCGGGTCGGGCAGATGCCATGTTTGATGCCGCTGCACCATGTTGACGTACTCGACGGGATAGAAATAACCGCCGTCAGCATTGCCGCTGAGCGTCGAGCGTTTGCCGTTCTCGCCCCACAAGTTCGGATGCCCGACATCGTGATCGTCAGGGATCGTGACGGTCGGGCGGTCTCGCAGGATGTCGCGAAACTGCAAGCCGAACTCGATCCAACCGGCGGTATGTTCGGTGTGCCGATAAGTCTGATCGCCGCCGAAGAACAACAAGTCGGGATTCTGAGCTTTGAGGTTGTCGATGATCTCGGGCCGCAGTCCGGTCGTGCGGCTCGAATTGCAGGACATGTTCGCGACGACGATCTCATCCTTATCAATCGGGTCTTTGCGAATGAGCCCTTCGAACTTCGCATCGGCGCCATGTCGGACTCGATAAGGCACGTCTTTGGAGTTGTCCCAATTCTCGATCCGAAAATGAGCACTCCAGCCGGGCATCGAGACCGCGACCTTCGTCGCTTCAACCCATTGCCCGCCGCGTTGTAGTTCTAATTGCACGTCGCGCGACTCATCGGGCCGCAGCGGATAGAGCTGAGCGGTCATCTTCAGCACGCCGCGATCGTGCGTGTAGACGGCGAATGCGACGACCTCATGCCTCGGCACATCCATCGCCGGCGGAGCGTTCTGGCCCTTGAACTTTTTATTCCACCAAGAGCCCGTCGCGAGTGAGTCGAGATTGGGAAACTCCGTCCCAAACGGCTGCCCCGCCGAGACACCCTTCGTTCCCGTCAGCGCATCAACGGCCTCAGACTGAGCAGCACTACTCCGCGCCATCCAACTGCAAGACAACAACGCCGAAACCTTCAGCCAGACACGTCGTGTGAAATTCATTGCGGATCCTGTTCGAGGTGAGTGAGTCGGGCGGATTTGTAGGTGGTCACTACGAAGAAGGTAGTTGCTCGCTGGACCACACACGTGCGAGTTGCACCAGTACGTCGGTTGCGCGTTGCAGTTCTTCGCGGCTGGTCCATTCCAAGGGCGAGTGCGGGTTGTGCTCGCCAGTCGACAGGTTCGGAGTCGGTAGGCCGCGCTCGGTTAGCAACGAGCCATCTGTTCCTCCTCGAATGATCGACAACTTGGGTTCGATCCCGGTCGCTCGCATGGCTTCAACCGCCTTGGCGACAGCGCGCGGTTCTGACTTCAAACCGTCGCCCATGTTGCGGTACTGCTGGCGAGTCTCAACGGTGATGGTCGCTTGCGGATGCTGAGCGCGCAGGTCGGCGGCGATGGATTCGATGAGCGCCGCGTACTCCCGCAGCTTAGGGGTGTCGAAGTCACGCAAGATGATGCGAGCCGTCGATGATGCGACGCCGCCTTCGATGGAGTACGGATGCAAAAAGCCTTCGCGTTCGCAGGTTGTCTCGGGGCTCAGCCGATCCGCCGGCAGCTGCGCGAGCAACTGCGACATGATGCGGATGGAGTTCACCATCTTGCCTTTACCGTCAGACGGGTGCGTGTTGATGCCCTTCACGGTCACGATCGCTAAGTCTGCTGAGAACGTTTCGCAGTCGATCAAACCGTGACCGTCGCCATCGAGTGTGTAAGCGCAGACGGCGTTGAGTTGCGCGATGTCGAGCTTGTCGGTGCCGCGTCCGATTTCTTCGTCACACGTAAAGCACACACGCACGGGACCGCGCGGGATTTCGGGATGTGTCAGCAGGAACTCGGCTGCCGCCATGATTGCCGCGACTCCCGCTTTGTCGTCAGCACCCAGCAAGGTCGTTCCATCTGTGGTGACGATCGTCGCGCCGATCAGCCCGTTGAGTGCTGGGTTGGTCGCGACACGAATGACTTTGCTCGCATCTCCGGGTAGCACGATGTCACGACCGTCGTAGTTCTCATGTAGGATCGGTTTGACGTGGGTGCCACTGGTTTCTGGAGACGTGTCGACGTGAGCCACCCACGCAATCGCTGGTGCTTGATGCGCGACGTTGGCCGGGACGGTCCCTTGCACGACACCGAACTCACTGAGGCTGACATCGACCAAGCCCAACGCACGGCATTCGTCGGCCAGCAATCGCGAGAGATCCAGTTGCTTCGCTGTGCTTGGGTACGTCGAACTATCCTCGTCGGATTGAGTGTCAATGCGGACATAACGCAAGAAGCGATCAAGCACGGAAGACATCGGCGGCTTTCCCATGAAAAGGTGACGAGGAGCGATCACGGTGCATCGCGTAGACGAGTTTTCTGTGAGCCTCGACTCACGGTTTGCGGACTGAGTGGGCTTCGTCTCTTACATAGGCGAGCCACGCTGAAACTCGCAAGCGGCGAGGTGTTTCAGGTCGCAGACAGATGCCAAGTGCCGTTACCGGGTGGCCTTCACTCCGCCAACTCGTCGGGGCGCTCAATTTTGTAGCTGGCCAATTTGCGATCGAGGGTTGAGCGTTCGATATCGAGCAACCGCGCGGCTTCGCGCTTGACCCATTTGGTGAAGCGCATCATGGAGCGAATGTGGCGTTTTTCGATTTCTTCCAATGAAACGGGGTCGAAGTCGTTTGTACCGCCATCCGTGGCATCGTCTAGACGACTGAAACGCAAGTGCTCCGCGTTGATTTCGTCATCGGCCGCGAGCGTAAAGGCTCGCTCGACGACGTTCCTTAACTCGCGCACGTTGCCTGGCCAGTCGTACTTCTGCATCGCGTCGAGCGCCTCGGGCGAGAGTTGTTTGGCTGGTCGTCCGAGCCGCGCTGATGCTAACTGCAAGAAGTGTGAGGCAAGTGCTGGGACGTCTTGGCGTCGTTGTCGCAGTGGTGGCACGTCCGTTTGCAGGACATTCAAACGGAAGTAGAGATCGCGCCGGAAGTCGCCTTCACGTACAGCTGAAGGCAAGTCTCGATTGGTTGCCGCGACGACTCGGACATTGACCTTCACGGGCGTCGCGCCGCCAACTCGTTCGAAAGGTTGGCCTTCGAGTACACGCAGGAATTTTGCCTGCATCGTCTGGCTCATTTCACCAATCTCATCAAGGAAGAGCGTGCCTCCTGAGGCTTGCTCAAACTTGCCAATGCGCCGCTCAGTGGCGCCGGTGAACGAGCCTTTCTCGTGACCGAACAATTCGCTTTCGAGCAGTGACTCCGACAACGCCGCGCAGTTCACGCAGACGAAGGGACCACTCTGACGATTGCTATTGAAGTGGATCGCCCGCGCCACCAACTCCTTGCCGACTCCACTCTCGCCGCAGATCAGCACGGTCGCATCCGAATTGGCGTATTGCGCAATTTCACTGCGCAGCGACTGCATCACCTTGCTGTCACCGATGAGTTCGCTTTCGAACCGCAACATCTGCCGCAATGACTGGTTTGTCTTGAGCGCGAGTTTGAGGTCCGTTGTCAGCGCATCTTTCGACAAGACTTGCTTGAGCGCAACGGCGAACTGTTCTGCAACAGCAAGTGCAAACTCCAAGGCGTCGGCGTCCAAGATGTGTTGCGATTGCAACGCATACAGATGAATCAAACCGTAGGTCTGCTCCTCATCGCGAATGGGGACACAGATCACATTTCGAGCTTGCATTGCTTCAAGCGTTTGTAAGCCACTGGCACCGCTGTGCCACAGATCGAGCGCGAGGATGCCGTCACGTTCTTTGAGAGCCTGTGTTGACAGACGGTCTGAGACACGTGTGAAACCCGAGTTCTCGGGTGCTCGAAACGCGACGATGCGCAAGTCCCCAACCTGATCTCGGCGCTTGGCTTTGGAATCGAACAACAACACTGCGGCGAGATCGGCTTTGAGATTTTCTCGCAGACCTTCGACCGCGATTTCCGCGAGGCCTTTGACGTCCTCTGCACCGAGCATTCTCGAACTGACTCGGTACAGACTCGCGAGGCCGTGCCGCAGGCGCGCGACCGCTTGTGGATCAACGTTGTATGCCGACTTGTTGCGCCGCTCGATGACTTCGGTTGTGCTCTCGAAGTCTACCGGTTTCGCCAGTAACTCTTCGTGATCGGTGAGTTCTTCTCCCGGCGTTTCCAGCTGGCTGCTGATCTCATGGGTGAACAGCAACTCGTTGTCGCCAACGCGGATAATGTCACCATCGACCAACAACGTCGGCTGCGAAATACGGACGTTGTTAAGTTCGGTGCCGTTGCTGCTTTCTAAGTCACGCAACCACCAATCATCTCGTTCAAAACAGACCTCACAATGCCGCCGACTGCAACGTGTGTCATCCAGAATAATGCGATTGGTTTCTGCCCGACCAACCGACGCACTTTGCCCGACAGCGAGTTGGTGAAGCTCTTGCCAACGCCCGTTAATGCGTCGAACAAGGTAAGCAGGGCGAGAATTATGAGTGGGCTGGCTATTCATGGAGCGCTATGACAAAGCTGCGTCGTCGAAGTGACATCGACAAGTGGACTACTGAGTGCGACTAACCTCGGGGTCGGGAAGTCGAACCACGCGATAATCAGTCAATGCTCTCAGCAGCAAAAAGATGCCCGTTCGAGACGCCAAGTGTGAGAGAAGACGTGACCCAAGCGGCTGATCGATTTGCAGACGCCCCTTAAATCAGAATTGCAGACTTATGTGACTGCATCCCGAGAGAGGCCCTCAGCGTCTTGCTGTAAGCGGAGTCTGCCAGCTTAAGTCGGGTGGGATTCTTTGTGATGGACCTCGTGATTGCGAGTACGGGCCGACAACGATTTAGCGATTTCATGGGCATTTACTGAATTGTTGTGACAGGCTTCTTTTGTTTTTGTTCGAATCTGAGGGCGGTCGGCTCGTTCACAGCTCGGACGTCCTCAAAAGAAAAAACCTCGGATCGAACTGCCGTCGTGGCATTCAATCCGAGGATTGGTCTCTCGACTGACTAATAACAACGAGATGAATAAGTGCCGGAAATGAATTTCAGTGAGAGTCCCTGACGCGCCGCAACGCTTCAGTTTGAGTTCCTCAGCAATTCCGAAGATCAGCGAGCAACGCTGCTCCTCTTCGGAGGAGTTGAAAGCAAGCCGTCCGCACCGGAACGATTCCCTGGCGGGCCAGTCAGGGACACCGAATCCGGGCGGACGGGCAGACATTGCCACTTGGAATCGAGGGCACCGCGTGGGGGCAGCACTCTCAGTGGCGGTAGTCGTCATTGACGGTCATCGCGTCAACGGCCAAGCCTTAGTGAAAGCGACGTGCCAGTCGCTCGACAGATTTAAAAAATCTGCAAGTCGCATGAACTGCCGAGAAATCGTGATGCTTCACGGAGTGGTCTGCGAAGAGCTATGACTTCCGATAGCTCAATAGCGCTGCCTGCTCGGTTTCAATTTCGAACATCCCTTTGGTGTGCTGATAGAAGCGGACTTATGTCATTCAGTCGTCTCCTCACATGGTTTGGCGTGCTGTGTTATGCTTTCGTCATTGGTTTCGGTGTGGCCAATATCAGCGACGCTGCAGAGCCAATGGGGTTAGCGATTGTCACTCCTGGTGAAGTGCAGTTGGATGTCAACAAGCTTGCTGAGATCGAACCGCTGGTCGCCTTGGCGATTTCTGAGAAGAAGTTGCCCGGATGCGTGGTCTTGATTGGACGTGATTCGCGCATCGCCTACTGGCGAGCGTTTGGGCAACGTGAGCTCGAACCCGAACCCGTACCGATGGTCAAGGATACGGTGTTTGATTTGGCTTCTCTCACCAAGCCCATCGCGACGGCCACTTGTGTCATGAAGTTGGTTACTGACGGGCGACTGAAGCTTACCGACCGCGTGAGTCAGCATCTCGCCGAGTTCACGTCAGAGGGCAAAGACGCCATCACGGTCGAGCAACTCTTAATTCATCAAGGCGGCCTGATCGCCGATAACTCGATCAAGGATTATCAACTTGGTCCTGAAACCGCTTGGCAGCGCATCGCGGCATTGAAGCTTTCCGCTCCTGTGGGGACGAAGTTCATCTACAGCGACGTCAGCTTCATTGTGCTTGGTGAATTGGTGCGTCGCGTCTCGGGGCAGTCGTTGGATCAGTTTGCTCAGCAAGTCATTTTCAAACCGCTAGGCATGAACGAGACCGGCTATCGACCAGCAGAGCCGCTTCGCCAACGTGCGGCACCGACGGAATGGCGCAACGAGCAGTGGATTAAGGGTGAAGTCCATGATCCTCGCGCCCATCTTCTCGGGGGAGTGGCCGGGCACGCAGGACTGTTCTCTACGGCGGAGGATCTCGCTCGCTATGCCGCGATGATGGCCAATCAGGGCGAGTATTCCGGAGTACGTGTCCTTTCTGAAACGGCGTGGCGCGAGATGACCACGGCTCGCATGGTGTCATCCGGCCAGCGCGGATTGGGGTGGGATATGCAGACGGGCTACTCGACCAATCGTGGCACTTCCATGTCGGAGCGAGCTTTTGGGCATGGAGGTTTTACAGGGACGGCGCTGTGGGTTGATCCACGCACGAAGCTGTTTGTGATTTTTCTCAGCAACCGTGTGCATCCCTACGGCAAGGGCTTAGTGAACCCTCTCGCAGGACGGATCGGGACGATCGCCGCTGATGCCGTCGTGAAGTCGGAGCCGCTGTTGCGGTGAAAGTGGCGACGTCTGCTGTCAGCGAGATCTCAAACACTTTGATGGAAGTGCCGCGCTGATCAGCCTCAAGTTGGCCTGGTCCGCTTGCCCGATTGGTTCGCCGTTCAGACCAACGGTTCCGAACCTTGTGCGGATCCGTCGGCGATGGTGGCTGCCCTGGAAGTCTCGCGCCCGGCAAATCCCAGGTAGAGACACACAACGAGCCACAAGCCACCTCCCACGACGAACTTGACAGCAGCCGGTACTGCCGATGGGGACCAAAAGCCCTCGATCAACGCGGCAACCGCCAACATGAACGCTGAACCGAGCGCGATCTTGACTGACACCAAGCCGCGCAGTCGCAAGTTGTCCCACCGCGAATGCTCGCCGGGACACACAATCGAATGTCCTAAAATGAGTCCCGCAGTTCCGGCGACGACGATTGCAGTCAGTTCAAATGAACCATGTCCGATCACGAACGAGAAAAAGCGTTCGCCGTGACCTCGAACAGCCACGAAGGAGGTGACGGCTCCTAAGAAGATGCTATTGAAGATTAGAAAGAAGATCGTCCCCAGTCCCGCAAACGCTCCGGTCGCATAGCACTTCAACGCGATGCCGATGTTGTTGTGAACATAGAAGCCGGCCATCGCCGCATCGGCGTCCCCTCCTCGTTCGAGGTTGCCGGAATACATCTTTTCGAACATCTCGCGATGCTCACCCGACATGATGCGTCCGGCCCAATCGACATCGATGGAGATCAGCACTCCCGCGATAGATCCTGGGATGACGAAGAGCGCTAATGCGAACCAGAAGTAAACGATGTTCGCCCGCAACAGTCTGGGAAAGTCGGCAGTGATGAATTGCACGATCGTCAGCAGTGATCCCGGCTTGCTGCGATAGAAGCAGTTGTGTCCGCGTGCTGTGAGATCGTTGAGATACCGACTCACCGTCAGCCCCCAATCACGCGATTGCACGAGCGACAGATCGAAGCACAGCGAGCGATACAGCGCAGAGAACTCGGAGATCTCTGGAGCTTTCATCTTGGGATTGCGACTGAACTCGAACCGCTTCAAGAGCTCTTCGAATCGTGCCCAATCTTTCTGGCGGCTATGGATGAATTGTTCGCGCGTCATTCGCTCGCTCCTCCATTGAACGTCTTGAGGATGCGTCGCAAGAACGTCGTATGCCGGAAGCGCCCAAGCATGATGGGGATGCCAAGTTTTGCTGCGAGTGGCTTGGCCAAGATGGCGGCGATTTCATCTTCACGCACCTCTGTGAGCTTATCTTCGCGCCCGAGCAAACGTTCGACGACATCCAGTGTCCTCTCGGAAACGTGAAAGGTCCCCAAACATTCGGTCTTTGAGATGGCCACCAATTTGGTCGACTTCTCGACATGCCGTTGCAACGCCTCGCGTCGTTCATGGACGACCATTGTTCCCGCCACCAGATCGCCAATGCGTTGCATGCGTTGCGTCACGCACATCGCGATGAGTCCGATGCCGTAGCCGATCGGCAAGATGTCAGCTGCCCGCAGCAGATTCCGTATCAAGGCGTCGTAAAAGCTGATCGGATATCCCGCGTCCTTGATAACGCGCAGCCCGAAAGCCCGTTTGCCCGGAGAGCGACCATTCCAAAAGCCCTCACAGATCGCACCGTAACTCCATTCCAACAGGAACAGCACAATCAGGCTGGCACCAGTCGGCAACCCCGTTCCGAACACGGGGACCAGCGCGCTTAGTCCGATACTAATGGCGAAATAGATGCCGATACGGATCATCAAATCCAGTAAGTACGCACCCAGCCGCGAACCCGGCCCGGCGACATCAAACGTCAATGTGACGTTCTCCGGTGTCTCGATCTCAGTGCGCGTATCAACGAGCTTTGTCGCCATACAGCCAACAGCTTTCGACGGATGAAACGTGTCCAGCAACGCCGGGATTAAGCATCCCGTTTGTCGGTCAATGTGTGAAGTCCAGCGCGTGCAGACCAGGCAGGCGACGGCCATCAGGCGCGCAGCCGCGTCACGACTTGGCAGATGCGCGTAATCGCCGCGTCAATCTCGGCGAGTGTGTTGTCGGTGCTGACGCTCAGACGCACGGAAGAACGATGAATCTCGAGCGGACAGTTCATCGCGAGCAACACGGGCGAGGGTTCTGCGGAGCCACTTGCACACGCGCTGCCGAGCGAACACGCGACGCCAGCGAGATCAAGTGCGACCAAGAGCGCTTCACCGTCGACTCCGGGGAACGCGATGTTGAGTGTGTTGGATAAGCGATGTTCGACTGAGCCATTGATGACCGTCGGCGCGCACGTCGCTTGCAAGCCGCTTTGCAAACGATCTCGCAGTTCACGCAACCGTGCGGTGCGAGCCTCTAAGTCACGTACGCAGAGTTCCAGCGCTTTGGCCATGCCCGCGATCAGTGCGACTGGCTCGGTTCCCGGCCGGCGTCCGGCTTCTTGATGTCCTCCAAAACTGAGCGGCGCAAGTTTCACACCGTCGCGTACGAACAACGCACCCACGCCGCGCGGTCCATGAAACTTATGTGCGCCGATCGACAGCAATGTCGCCCCAAGATCATGAAAGTGGAGCGGCATCTTGCCGGCGGCTTGTACGGCATCGACCAGCAATGGAACGCCGCGATGTTGGCAATGTTGAGCCCACGGCGCGATGTCCTGAATCACTCCCGTCTCATTGTTGGCCAGTAGCACCGTGACGAATCGCACGTCGGCAGCGACTTCGATCGCGGACTGCCCGAGCCGCGCCGCAGTCGTCAGTAAACGCCCGTCGGAACCGACGGGCAGAGTCTCCATACGCCAACCGCGTTGCACCAACGACCTCACCGTTTCTAAGGTCGCTGGATGCTCGCCGGCAGAGATTGCGATTGTGCCTGGTGGACCTTGCGTGCGGCCCAGAATCGCCATGTTGTTGGCCTCAGTGCCACCGCTGGTGAAGACGACTTCGCTGGGGTTCGCTCCGAGCAGATCCGCGATCTGTTCGCGCGCGGCCTCCAGCACACGGCGGGCTTGTCGTCCCTCCGCATGCCGACTTCCAGGATTGCCGCTCGTGTCGGCAAGATGCCGCGCGACAATTTCCACGACTTCCGGAAACGGTCGTGTCGTTGCGTTGGCGTCGAGAGAGATGCGTTGCGATGGGGTGACGATCTGAGTTGCGGTCATGATGTCCAACTCTGACAACTTTGGGGTCAGCATGCAGCCGATCCTTCTCGACGTTGCACGCTCAGAGCATGGCGACGACTTTATGTGCATAGGATGGAGTGATGACTTTTTTGTTGGCGGGCGGCGGAACGGGGGGACATCTAGCTCCGGGCATTGCTGTGGCAGAGGAGCTCATGCAACTCGAACCTGATGCCCGTTGTGTCTTCGTTGGATCGGGCCGGGCGATCGAGCAACGCTTACTTGGATGCACGCCGTTTGAATGTGTGTCACTTTCGGCCAAGCCACTTAGCACGCTTCGACGCCATCCGCTGGACTTCTTACGCGGCAATCTCGCCGCGTTGCGAGCGGCTGTTGATCTGGTGCGAGTCAACCGACCGCGCGCGGTGATTGGGCTCGGCGGTTATGCGTCGGTGCCGGTCGTGCTTGCAGCCGCGTTGCTGGGGGTGCCGGTGTGGTTGCTCGAACAAAACGCGATTCCCGGTCGCGCGAATCGGTGGCTGGCGCATTGGTTTCCCATCTGCGTGAGCTTCGAAGCTTCGGTCAATTGGCTACCGCTGAAAGCACGGGTCTTTGTGACCGGCAATCCTGTGCGGCGCGCGTTGCGAGAAGCCTTTACAACGGGATTGGGAATGAGTCTCAAATCGCGGCAGACCGGGCCGCGAACGTTGCTGGTCATGGGCGGCAGTCAAGGATCGAGCAGCGTGAATCGCGATGTGATCGCAGTTCTGCGAGCAATGCGTACCGAGTTCGCTCAGTGGCGCGTCATTCATCAAGCGGGTGATGCGCAGTGTGAAGTCGTTCGGCATAGTTATGAAGAGCTTGGCCTGCATGCCGACGTGCAATCATTCTTCGGCAATGTGCCGGACCTTTATTCCGCCGCGAGCTTTATCATCTGTCGGTCGGGAGCAACGACGCTGACGGAGATCGCACTGGCCGGACTACCAGCAATCCTGATCCCGTTCCCCCATGCTGCGGATCAACATCAAGTGGCGAATGCTCGGGCCTTCAGCGATCCAGGAGCGGCGATCACCGTGATCGAGCTTGATCCAGCAAGCACTCAGAGACAATTGCTGGCGGCTGTTTCGGAATTAGTACATGACGACGATCGACGCGTTGCTATGAGCCGCGCGATGCAGGCGCTTGCGCGGCCTGATGCTGCTCGGGAAGTGGCGCTCATGGTGAGCGGGACATAGTTGGCTTTGACGCAGTTCACATGCCACTCCGAGGAGATGAGTTCATCGTGGGGCACATTTTCAATGTGCCTGGTTGCAAACGAAACGAGCACGTGGAAGACGTGCTCCACGAGAATCCTCGACGTGGAACGTCAAGCTACAAGGAGCACGCAGAGCCCATTTCGCTGACGAACGATGGGCTACTTAGCGGGGATCGCGATGCTGCTAGATGCTTCACGCCAGCCGGTTGTATGGACTGTCTGCGGTGCGAGGCCCGGGATGACGTACTTCAACCGGTAACGATAACTACAGTGATTGCCCGGCGGGGCGTTGAGGTCGAAGAAACGCACGAGCACTCGGTTAGACCATTTCGAATTTGGGAATTGCTTCTGCTCGTCTTCAATCGACGGCTCTGAGGCGACGGCTTGCAACGTACCGCGCTTTGACTTCGGCAAGGGAGATGTCAGCACCGGATGCGTGAATCTCAACGGGACCGAGTCGCTGTCGAGTTGCAGTCGTTCGAACTGATCCCGCATGGCGGCGAGCGGCAGTGGTTGCCAACTCACGGAGTGCGTTTTCGGGTTGAATAATTTGTCGGACTCGGCCCGTTGAATCTCGATGCCTTTCCAGTCGAAGTCATACGGCAGGGAGTTCAAGTCGAGTGCGTCTCGTACTGCAACGACGAGTTTACGTTCGGTCTCTGGCAACTCGGGCTTCAGCGGATCGCGTTGCAGGATGATCTCGTCCCAGTCGGCGTTGATGCTGAATGGCACGAGTGACTCGCCCAATGAAAGCGGAGTTGAACGCAACGCGAGCACGGTTTCGGGAGTGATGTCGATCGCGACGCGGAAGCCAACAGCAATTCGTGGAATGAACGCGTCCATACTCGGTAATTGGTGAGACGTTCCCGGCTGCGATCGCTCGATCGACGTCGAGTAATCGCCGCCATTAATGAAGCTTGCGAGTTGCGGCATCGCGCGAGCAGGATGAGTCGGCAATCCAAAGAAGCCTCCCTCGCCACTCTCACTGCCGTCGTTGCGGAATATCACCGGAGTGATGCTGCCCCAGTTCCATTCCGCCGCGTTGCCGATGAGGTCGTGCAGACCGAACGCATTCTGCGGATAGCTGCCGACAGCAGCCGTCGACGAGAAGAACTGACTGCGATGCTTTAGCTTTTCGATGCCGAGTTCGATCGTGCCGCGCTGTCCGGCGCGAGCTGCGAACTCGAACTCAGTCAAAGCAAGCAGTCGGTACGGCTTCTTCTCTTTACGACTGAGCCATTGCGTGAAGGCCGTTGCGTCGAGCGAATAGAGATCGATGACTGGATGCTCGTCGCTGTTCTGCTGACAACGCGGGTTGCTCCATGTGTCGGAACGAGTTGTGTCGCCCGCATCAGCGTTCTGCAGATTGGCGCGTTCGGCAATCGTCACATAGCCGGTTTCATCCACGAACTTTTTGAATTGGCCGCGCGTGACTTCATGCACTCCCACATAGATCGGCGCGACGACTCCGTCTCTCATTGCGAGCTGACTGCCACTTGCTGCGACACCTTCGCCGCCCATGCCGGGCATTCCGCCGCCCGGCATCATGCCTGCACCGCTGCCCATTCCCGGTGACCCGCTAGCAACATTTGAAGCCGGCAACTTCCCCGGCGGGATGAGTCGCAACTTCATGCCGATCGAGTTTGTGATCTCGGTCTCGACGCCGAGCTTCTTGGCCCATGCGGCTTGCAGAGCTTTTGCTTCTCGATCGGTGAAAGGCACATCCGCACGCGGCACGTTCTGCGGATCACCAGTCACACGCAGCGCTTGACCGGCGTTCTTCACTTCGCCCTCAAGCGAAAACGGATCGCTCTCGACGAGCGTTCGAACGACCTCCGTTGCTGCTGTGACAAACTCGCGGCGGCAGACAACGAGCTGATGAAACTCGGACTTCGCCAGACTCTGCGGCGGCACATCGAATGGCCCCCAATTCAGCACGAGCCGGTCGTCGTCGATGAGATAGGTCCCGGAGAGGGAGTCCGCGCCATCGAGTGACTTCGCGCGATGCAGCACGAAGTTGCTCGGGCCGAGAATCGTGAGCATGAACGGGACGTCTCGCGTTGTCGTGACATTGACTTCGCGATCATTGAACTCGATGAGCTGCGGCGCGGTAACTGGCTCATTGATCGAGCTGCCCGTCGCAGGAACGCCCATTCCGGACGGCATCATGCCCCCCGGCATCGCTTCGCCCATCATGGCGGATGTTGCTGATCGCGACTCGGCGAATGTCGACGGAATCGTGCCCTCTGCCGAGAGCACAACCCAGCGTCCCTTGATGGCGGCGAGTGCCTTTGGATCAACACGCTGCAGTTTGAAGTCGAGCGGACTTAGCTCGGCGTCTGCGGCCTTTCGCGTAACTGAATTAGATGCCATCTCGGCTAAGACACGTCGCTCTCGCTCAGCGAGTGTGGCGTTCTCCGCGGCTATCTGAGCCTGCATTGCCGCAGCCTGCTTACTCCGCGCAAGCGATCGATACGAGAACCACAAGACGCTTATGCTGATGAGCAGCCCGAACGGGATGAGCAGCAAGATGACGACGACCCACTTCCAAAAGCTGCTGCCGGAACGCTCGCGGCGATTCGGAACGTCGATTGGCTTAGTTACTGCTGCAACCTGCGCGACGGGCTGCGGTACCGGAGTCGCGGCGATCTCTGCTGTAACAATTGCGACATCATCGCGCCAGCCGGTCGGCTCGGGATTGATCGTCGGTTGCTGCACGTGAGCGAGATAGCCACTGAGCAGCTCGCAAACTTCCTCTGCTGTCTGAAAGCGGGCCTCGGGCGACTTCGAAAGCAACCGATCGATGATCCGGCAGAGCCATTCGGGGATCTCAGGATTGATGGCTTGAATGGGACGTGGTTGCTCTTCGCAAACTCGTTTGAGCACGGCCATCGTCGAGCGGGCTCGGAACGGCGAGTGCCCGACGCACATGGCATACAGCACGGCTCCCAGGCTGAAGAGGTCGCCACGATGATCGACCGAGCGTCCCCAAGCTTGCTCAGGCGACATGTATTGAGGAGTGCCCGCAATCACACCACTGAGCGTCAGGCTCGCATCATCGACCACGCGCGCCAGTCCGAAGTCGGTCAACTTGACCCGCTGCACTCCGTTTTCGAGCAGGATGTTTCCGGGCTTCACATCGCGATGCACGAGCCCCTGCGCATGCGCGGCCGCGAGTCCCGCCGCTGTCTGCATGCCGATCCTCAAGATCTCTTTCAGTTCCAGTGGACCTTCTTGATCGAGCCGTTCTTGCAACGATCCGCCCGAGACGTATTGCATCACGATCTTCGGCAGAGCACTTCCGGCTCCAGACATTGGTCCGTTGGCGACAGCTTCTTCGATCGCATGGATTGTCACGACGTTCTCATGACAAACCGCTGCCGCCGCTTGAGCCTCACGAATGAATCGCCGCCGCGCGACCGCATGATGCGCGAGATGCGACGCAAGCACTTTGACCGCGACGACTCGATGCAGAGCCGGATCAAACGCCTTGAAGACGGCACCGAACCCGCCGTGCCCGATGACCTCAGTGACTTCGTAGTTGCCGAGCCGACCAATCGCTCCGGGATGTATCGTCGGCGTCAGGAATTCATTGACGAGATCGAATGCCGAAGGCTGATAGGGAGGTGCTTCGCGCGTGAACTCGTCGGGTTCTTCTGCTTTGATCTGGGCCATTGCTTCAGCGAGTTTGGCCTCAGGATCAGGAGTGCGCTGTTGCAACTCATCCACGACGCCGATCCACGATTCGCTACCGGCAGTGAGTTCTTCGAGTGTCTTTTGGCATTTATCGCATGTATCGACATGGCTTTGCACGGAGTCATGTTCGTCGTCACCCAGCGCGGCGTCGAGCAGTCGTTGAAGTTGCTCGTTTGATGGGCATGTCAACAAAGAAGTCATGGCGTCCTCCATTCTGGCTATCGATAGATGTCGTTTTGGCAATGTTGTTGCTTGCGAAAGGAACCGCATCGCGATGCGCCACGACTCGCTTCGCCCAGAAACATACGGAGCGGAGCGGCAGACCTATCTCGATTCGTCAGAAATTCTCTGATCGATCGGGGGCTTCCCCAAAGCCGGTTGAATAACACCGGGAGCACGGATTCATCGCGCTAGTCCTTCTCTCATACACTTGTCGCGTTTGATGCCAGCACGACGCGCAAGCGAGTAGCACTCGAAGGATCTCTCGCTTACGCGTTGGACTAGTTTTGCCGCTACAAGTTGATGAAATGCGCTCCAATAGCTTTGTCAGGGACTCCTTTCATGTCGCGATTGATCTGTGCTCTGTTCATGACTGTCTGGATGAATTGTTGTCTCGCGGCCTTAGGGGCAGAAAGCTCGCCACCGATCACATTCGACGAACACATTGCTCCGATCTTCAAGCGGCACTGTTGGCAGTGTCATGGCGACGCCAAGCAAGAAGGTGGGCTTAACTTGGCGAGCTATGCGGCCGCGATTAAGGGGAGCAGCGGCGGTGTGGTCGTAATCTCAGGGCGTTCGAGTACCAGTCGTCTCTTTCAGGCCATCACCGCAGAAGATGCCGCCGAACGGATGCCGCCAGAGAATGATTCTCTCCCCAAAGAGCAAATTGCACTGATCAAAGCGTGGATCGATAGCGGACTGCGTCAGAATGCAGGAAGCGCTGCAACGCCGCCTCGCACGTTGAGTTTCATTCCGGCGTCGTCACCAGCCAATCTTGGTCAGCCGGCGATGCCAGAGAAGTTGCCCGTTGTTCCTGCTTCGAAGACCATCCGACCGTTTCCAGTCCTGGCACTTGCGGCGAGTCCTCGTGCGCCATTGATTGCCGTGGCTGGTTATGAGCGAGTGGACTTTGTGGACCCTGTGACTCAAAGCACGCTGGGATCGCTCCGCTTTCCGGAAGGCGAGCCACAAGTGTTGCGCTTTAGTCGCTCGGGCGCGATCCTGTTGGTGGCCGGATGGCGACCAGTGCAGAACGGTTCGGTGGTCCTTTGCGACGTGAGGAGTGGCAGGCGGTTGGCGGAACTGGGCAATGAATCTGATACCGTGTTAGCCGCCGATATCGCGGCTGACGAGCGGCATGTGGCGATTGGTGGAGCGGGTCGCGTCGTCAAAGTTTTCTCGACCGTTGATGGTCATTTGCGTCACACCCTGGTGAAGCACACGGACTGGATCACGGCCATCGCTTACAGCCCAGACGGTAAGCTGCTCGCCAGTGGCGATCGTGTCGGCAACATTCATTTATGGGACGCCAACAACGGTGGAGTCGTGTTGCCATTGTCTGAGCATAAAGCGGCCGTTCGTTCGCTCGCTTGGCGGTCGGACAGTCAAGTGCTGGCGTCGTGTTCGGAGGACGGCCAGGTCATTTGGTGGGATGTTTCTAAAGGTTGGCCGGTGATCTCGAAGGCCGATGCGCATCTACCCGTTCGGCCGGCAGGTGTTTATGGCAAGCTCGCCAACGGAGTCCTCGATGCCAACTTCGGCCCGCAAGGAGAACTCGTTACCTGCGGTCGCGATTGTGTGGTGCGACTGTGGGCCAGCGATGGCAGGCTGCTTAGCGAGTTCAAGCTGCAACCCGACACGAAGATGTCCGCACCGTCCGCTGCGATCCGCAGCTTCCCGTTGCGATCCGTCGTGACTGCGAACGGCTTACGCGTTGTGGCTGGAGACTCCGCAGGCCGCATCTTTTCTTGGCCGGTCAGCACGGACGGTAAGTAATTATTTCTACCATATCTTCCACCAGCTTTTACCGGCTCCTGCACCTGCTCCAACTGGGGTGCGACCGCGAGAACTGTCGTCACCAGAAGTGATGACGCGATTCTCTGGCAGGAGTACGCAGCTTAGGTCGCCGTCTTCGCCGCCAGTGGTGTCGATCAAAATGCGCTTTGGGCTGAACTTCACACTCTCCATGCGAACGTGTCCGCTCACTACGGTCAGTGGGCAATCGGGCGGTACAGGTGCCGTGACGTAACTCTTCGAGCACAACCACTGTGGGCGGTTCAAGGTGTAGTCGCGTTGCTTCAGAATTCGCAGTTGCATTGCGAATGGAGTGTTCGGATCAAGGCCGGCATGCACGAAGAGGTATTGCGGATGTTCGACGACCCAGGGCAAGTCGCTGAGGAGGCTGCGGTATTCATCGCCCAGAGCCTCGTGAAGTTCGGGGAGTTCTCCGTGCGGGACGCCGAACGAATCAAACGTCGTCTCTGACCCATAGTCATCGAGCCAACGCGGTGCCCAGTTGGCGTAGTCAGGAGCCGGGATCAGCTTCAACGCCCCTGCCATGGCAAGTTCGTGATTGCCGCACACCACGGTCGTTCGCGGATGAGTGGCGAGCAGCTCGCTGACGATTTCGAGTGCTCCGTGGGGATCAGGCCCTCGGTCAACAAGATCACCAATGAAGACGATCCAGCGCTGTTCGTAATCGCGTTGCCGCCGCAGTTTGTCGAGCACGATTTCGAGCTGCTCGACTTGCCCATGCACGTCACCAATCACTGCCACCGGTCCATCAATGCGAGAAGTCAGACGTGCCATGGCGATCCTTCATCAGGCGAAAAGAAGCGAATCAATCTGAAGTCCAGCGATCGTGTGAGCTGGCAGGAGCGAGATTTCAAAGTCCTGGTTCAGAGTTTGTCGGCTTCAGGCCAACGCGCAAAGATCAGTGTCGGACGTCTCGACAGAGGGCCTCACCGGTGTGACGACTATTACCGCATTTCAGTGTCGAAGTGTGTGTCGCCATTTGGACCAGAGCCCACCAGCGTTCGCCAATTGAGCGATGTTGACGCTGTGGACACGCCGTTTTCTCAATGCTGCGAGTGTTTGGCGATGAAGTCCACGATGGGCGTTGAGTCTTCCAGCCCATGCGGGTGGTGACCGACTCCCTTCTTGCCGATCAGCGTGATCGACCCACCGAGTTGCTTGTAGCGCTCGGCGATGACACCGGTGTTCTCGTCCCACGGGACGACATCGTCCGCGTCTCCATAAACATGCAGCAGCGGTACTTTTGCGAGGGCGAGTGGTTTTAGGTTGTCAACGGGGTTCTTGTCATACGCCAACGCCGCTGTGTCGTCCGCAAAGCCATAGCGTTCCAGAACGAGCTTCCAATCGCGGGGGCTGCCTTTGCCTTTTCCTTTGCCGCCGGGCCAACTCTTGAAGTCGCACACGGGGGCATCACCGTAAAGGCAGGCCACCTTGTCAGGATTAGCAGCGGCCCAGTTGTAGCAATACAGACCGCCACGGCTCAGGCCGACGAGCGCGACTTTCTGAGCGAGTCCATATTTCTCGGTCGCCACTTTGTAGAACGCGTTCCAGTGCAACACGGCTTGCGGGCTGCCGAGCATGTCCGGCACGCGCATGTAGGCCACATGAAACCCTTTGCTGAGCAACGCGATATCCGGCGCGGGTTTGTGACCAAAGAACTCTCCATGCCACACCCAAGGTCGGCCTGCGGCGACTATTTTGGGAGCAACGATCAGCACGGGCTTGCCGTCGACTTCGAAGTCGTAGCGAGCGAATCCATTCCAGTTCGTCTCTTTACCAGGGAACGGTTCGACCGCGAGTGCTACCTGAGTCCAGCACACTAACCATCCAACCAAAGCCAAGAATCGCATCTGAATTTGCTCCTCTCGTGATGTGTGCGGCCGCGCTGCTTGCGCAGACCATCGTCACGATTGGAACGGTCTGCGGCGGATGTTGCCAGCGAAGTCGTCGGTGTCTTGAACGTGCCGCATGCCATATTGCCCGATTTTTTCCGATCGACCTATAACCCGCTCCAACTTTGGAGAGACGGACTCTCTCAAGGCTTCTATCGCGGCACGGCGAAAGGATTCGTCCGATGTCTGAGCGTGAGACGCGGCGGCTCAATACATCAATCGCGGAGCGACTGTGACGGCTTATGTTCGCAGTCGCTGGCATTGGCTCGTTGTCTATGGGGCACTGGCTCTCATGGCCGGGTTTGTTCTGCGCACTCACAGCGCCGCCCAAGAAGTTTCACCGTCGACAACTCCAGTGGCGGCGTCTCCTGCCATCCGTGTTTCGGCGGATATCGCTCATCAATCAAAGACCGACGACGGAATTCAAGTCGCGGTCCTGCGAGGCAACTGTCGGATTGAACAAGGCGATTCTGTCATGCTCGCGAGGCAGGCCGTCATTTGGGAGAGTCGCATCGGGAATCGGCAACGCGTGGAGGTCTATCTCGAAGACGATGTGCGCGTTGAAACAGCAGCCAGCAGCCAGCAATTACAACAGTCGTATGTGCAACTTTGGTCGGACTCGGGAGTGACTTACCAATCGCGCTGGCCGCGTGAGTATCAAGCTCCTTTGAGCGACCCGCTCATGCAGCGCGGCTTGTCGCGGCGGCGTGTGCATTTCGAGCAAGTCAGTCAGCCGCTCGGTGCGATGCAGGTGCCGGTTGATAGCAGCACGTTCCAAGGCCTGGTGTTGGAACCGCCGAACTCGGTGCTGCGTCGGGTGCGTATCTCGTCGCGCACGGGCACACCGTTCTCAGTGAGAACCGAACGCTCGACGACAACCACTCCCGCCGAACAGATCGCCATGTTGACGGGTGGAGTGAAGCTGAATCTCGATGTCCCAACGGCTGACGGTCGCCCCGATCCGAAAGCGATTGAACTCGCTGCGGACAACATGGTCGTGTGGACCGAAGCGGCGGACATCGAAAACCTCGCGGCAGGCACCGAGCGATTTCAAACGCGCGATACTCCGCTGCAAATTTATCTCGAAGGCAACATCGTCGTGCGGCAAGGCGACACGGTGCTGCGAGCGAGTCGCGCGTTTTATGACGCCCGCGATAAGCGAGCGTTGATGACCGATGCGGAACTCAAAGTCACGGTCATGAAGTCCGATGTGCCATTGCGAGTGCGAGCCGCTCGCATCCGTCAGTTGGGCGAGAAGTCGTTTCATGCGCAAGGTGCTTGGATGACTGGCAGCAAGTTCGGCAAGCCGGGCTATCGTCTCGAAGCCAACGACATTTTCTATGAGGAACGAATTACCAATCCGTGGGTGCATGCCAATGGTGGTTGGGTCGACCCAAAGACCGGCGAGTTCGACGATGGAGTCACCGACTGGGTCACGACGCTCGATAACCGCTTCATGCTCGGTGACACACCAGTCGGGTATTTGCCGTACTTAAGCGGTCCCGCAGAGGATCCGCAGATTCCGATTCGCAAAGCCTCGGTCCGCTCTGATCGGCCGTTTGGAGTCTCGGTACAGACGGTTTGGGATCCTTACCGACTATGGGCGATTGATAAGCCACAAGGGCTCGATTTGGGTGTGCTCATTGATGGCTACACACGTCGCGGAGTCGGACTTGGATTGGAAGGGACTTACCAAGGCGACGATGCACTAGGCGTCGGTGATCGACACTCAGGGGAATTCTTACCGTACTACGTGCGCGATGATGCGACCGACATTCTGGGGCTTGATCGTCGCAGCGTGACGACACCAGATCCCAATCGTGGTCGGTTGTTTGGGCGGCATCGGCACGAGTTACCCAACGAGATTTTTATCAATGGCGAAGTTGGTTGGATCAGCGACCGCAACTTCTTGGAGCAGTATTACGAGAACGAGTTTGACCGCGACAAAGACAACGAGACGCTGCTCTATGCACAGCAGAACTTCGACTCGAACTGGAGTTGGGGATTGTTCGGTCGACCACAGGTCAATGACTTCGAGAACAACACTCAATGGCTCCCCAAAGGCGATGTGTTTGGACTCGGCGAACCGCTGTTGAATGGGCTCGTCACTTGGACGAGTCATACATCCGCCGGTTATGGGCAGATCTTTCAAGCGGATGCGCCGCACGACCCTACGGAAGCTTTCACGAGGCTTCCGTACTTTGCAGGTTCCGAAGGTGCAGTTTTGATGACGCGACATGAACTCGCCGTGCCGTTCAATTTGGGACCGGTCATCATCTCGCCTTATGTTCGAGGCGAAGCGGCTTATTGGGGCGACGACCTCACGGGGAACTCGGCCGATCGGTTTGTTGGGACGGGCGGTATCCGCGCGAGCCTCTCGATGTGGCGTGTGTGGCCCTACTTCCGTAGTTCGATTTTCAACCTCAATGGTCTGGCCCACAAGATGACGTTCGACCTCGATTGGTCTTACACCGACTCCACGCGCGACCTCACAACACTTGCTCAATACAATGAGTTCGACGACGACGCTCAGGAGCGACTGCGGCAGCGCATTGTGACGAACACTTTCGGCGGCGCGTTGCCAGGCTTCCTCGAACCACGTCGTTATGCCGTGCGTGCGGGGGCGGGAGATCTTGTCAGCGTGCCGTATCACGAACTCGTGGATGATCTGCATGCGATCCGCTTGGGTTGGCATCACCGCTTGCAGACCAAAGTCGGACCACCAGAACGACAACGCATCCGTGATTGGATGACGCTCGATTTGGGAGCCGCTTGGTTTCCTCGACCGCAGCAAGACAACTTCGGCGAGGACTTTGGGCTTTTGTCCGCGCGCTATAGCTGGATGATGAGCGACCGCGTCACGTTGCTGGCCGGTGCGACTTATGACACCTTCGCTGGCGGGCAAGAGTTATGGCACTTCGGCTTCTTGACTCAGCGACCGGAGCGGGGCAGCTTCTACATCGGCTATCGCAATGTCCGCGCGCAGGACATCGACAGTCAGATTCTCACGAGCAGTGTGAGTTACCTACTGAATCCGAAATGGATCGTCACGGCGAGTACCGCCTACGACCTTGCTGAGAATCAGAACCGAGGCCAATCCGTCACGTTGACGCGCGCGGGAGCCGACTGGCTATTTCACATTGGCGGCAGCTTCGATAGCAGCAAAGACAGCTACGGAGTGGCGGTCTCATTCGAGCCGCGCTTCGGCAACCGCGACGCGAGCGGATCGCAGTTGAGTTCCCTATTAGGCATCGGGCGATAAGCCGCCGTCCTACGGAATTTCAATCGGCGGTTCTTCGAAATAGCCGATTTCGCGGAACGTGAAACGGGTGCGCCCCAATGCGTCTTGTTCCATGTGGCGCGTTGCGAGTGGCAAGCCATCTTTGACGGCCTTGTAGACCCCGAAGTCGATGTCGCCATACGAGTACAAGATGATGACCAGGCTCTTCGGATCAGAGAGCGACTTGTAACGCTGAAACAAAGAGTCCTCGAATGCGGCGGCGGACTCGGCCCGAAACTTGACCGTCGACTTCTCTGTCGCGAGCACGATCAGTCCATTCTCCAGCACATGCAGGTGCCACAAGTCGCAGCGTTTCTTCATCTCGTTAAAGGTCATCAAGTGCCGCATTGCGGCGTCAGGCTGCTGCTGAGAGAGCTTCTGCATCTCTTGCCGCAGTTGTTCAATTTGCTCGGCGGTGGGCCGACTGCCATCTGGTAGCGTCGTGCGGATCAGTTTCTTGATCTTCTCCTCAGGCTGAGAAAATACATCCGGCAGCGTGCCGATCAGTGTGTCTCGTTCTTCGCGCAGGCGTTCGAGATCACGCTCTGTGTGCGTCAGCGCATCGCGCGCTTCGGCGAGTTCGTCGATGCGAGCAGCCAGGTTCGCAGCGAGCAATTCATGATTGGTGCGAACCTCGCGCAGTTCATCCTGAGCAACCGCAACGCGCTGCTCGGCGGCTTGCTGCTGCTCCACAACGTGCTCGTCGATTTCGATGTATTGCATGAAGACCAGAATCAGCATCAGGTCCAGCAGCGCCGTCAGTTGCACCGTGATGCGGCGATGATTCATGACCGCGCCTCCGACCCCACAATCAACTCGCGCTTCACGCGCGCGACAGTCTCGCGAACATGCGCTCGATTCTCGGCCAGCCTTTGGAATCCCGGTTCGAGCAAGCTGTTGAGGAACATCAGCACGACCGTCGCGAGCAGGCCGGTGACTGTGCCCCAAATCGCCTCACCCAACCGCGTCACGAGCACGCTGACTGCGGATGAGCCTGCTCCGGCCGCAACGTCTCGTGCGGCCAGTCCAACACCCAGTGCGAGGCACGTCCCCAAGATGCCGAGTAACGGGTACGCCTCAATCATGGTGCGGCAAATGTTGAACGCGGTGTCGAACAGCATCGACGAGAAGTAACGTCGCTTTTCATCAAGGATCGGAATGCGTTGCCGCAGCATCTCGCGATCAGGCGAATTGCTCGGGCCGTCCAAAACGTCGCTGACATCGGCCAAAAAAGCGTCGACTTGCTCGGAAATGTGAGCAGTTGAGTCGAGCACACTCTGGTGCTTAAGCCCGCGCGTATAGGCCTCCAGTGCCGACTTCAGCAGTCGGCCATGCGTCCTAGCCCAGAGGACAAGAACAAAGAACGCGACGAGATGCAGCGCGAAAAGTCCGAGAATAACGGGCGTCGTCAGGTCCGAAACGGGACTGAGTAATGCGACAAGCGTCTTCTTATCAATGAGATGTGGCATAAGTGCGGCGGCATGGTCGGAGGAGAAGTGAGGAGCCAGCAACTGCCGCTGATCTTGATCGCTGCCGAGAATGGCGACCAGACCGATCGTCGTAGCCCAATCGAAGTGCCGCCGGAGTTGTCACCGGCAACACCATTGTCTGACCATCGTGAATTATCAGCCGCGATGCGGAGTCAGCACTGTTTCCAACAAGCGATTGATGATTGATTCGGTGGTGACGCCGTCTGCTTCGGCGCGGTAGTTGATCAAGATGCGATGTCGCAGCACGGCATGCGCGACGGCTTTGATGTCATCGAGACTCACATGCGAGTTGCCGTTCAACAACGCTCGCGCCTTTGCTCCGAGCACGAGGAACTGCCCTGCGCGCAGTCCCGCGCCCCAACTGACCCACTCGTTGATGAAGGCCGGAGTCTCAGCTTGTCCCGGTCGCGAGGCTGCTGCCAATCGTACGGCGTAGCGCACGACGTCCTCCGCGATCGGGACCGATCGCACGAGATCACGGAACCGCAAGAGGTCTTCGCCCGTGAACAGTGGATTGATCGGCTCGGGCTTCGTGGACGTCGTTCGCATCACGACGGTGACTTCGTCGTCCTCAGGCAAGTAATCGACGACAACATTGAACATGAACCGATCAAGCTGCGCTTCGGGCAGCGGATAAGTGCCCTCCATCTCGATCGGATTTTGAGTCGCGAGCACAAAGAACGGCTCGTCGAGAGGGCATCTTTTTCCAGCCGCTGTGACTTGATGTTCTTGCATCGCTTCGAGCAACGCTGACTGAGTCTTGGGCGGCGTGCGGTTGATTTCGTCCGCAAGGATGACGTTCGCAAAGATCGGCCCCGGCACGAAGACGAGTCGCCTTCGTCCGTCGTCGTCGGTTTCGAGAATCTCCGTGCCTGTAATGTCCGCTGGCATCAAGTCGGGAGTGAATTGGATGCGCTGAAACTTCAGATGAAACAAATCGGCGACGGACTTCACGAGCAACGTCTTTGCCAAACCGGGGGCTCCGGTAATGAGGCAGTGCCCACCCGAGAACAATGCCAGCAACAACTGCTCGATGGCTTCGTTCTGCCCGATGATGACCTTGCGCAACTCCGAGTCGATCTCGCGTCGAGCGTTACGGAGCTTCTGAATGAGTTGCAGTTCTGGATCGTCGGTCATGGGGAAGTCCGATGAGGGAGGGGCGAGTGGGACGAAAGTCGCTAATGAATGAAGTCAGTAGTCCTGTGCAGTCTGTTGAATCACACGTGGAGCACGACTTGATCGTGCTTGAAACCCGGTGAATCGGGCACGTTGAAAACGTGCCCCACGAAATTCAACCAGCTGTTAGACAGTCGTTGGGAAAATAGAGCCGCCTCGAACTCTGCAACTCCTGACCAATGACGACGGGCCAACTGGCTAATGCGTCATCGCATAAAAGATGATGTTGATGCCGAGCGGATATGCCTTGGGCTCGGACATCTCACGGAAGTAGGCCGGGTCTTCGCCTTCGCGTTCCCAACCATCCCCCAAGTCGGTGTTATGGCAGATGATGGCCATCATCCGGCCATGGTCATCGAAGACGCCTTTGTAATGCACTTCGCGAGCATCCGGTCGCTCCCAGGTGATGCCCTGGCTGCGACCGTATTGAAAGACGCCAATGCTCGGGATCTGCGGCTTCTCTTTGAGATCATAGACGCAGTGAAAGATGGGATGCTCGGGCGGGAGTTCTTGCGGCTCACGATCGGGGAAGACGCGTTTGAATTCCTCGGCAAAGTTGTACCACTCGGCCTCGCCCCAGAAGTCGTCGACCATCAAGAAGCCACCGTTCAGCAAGTATTTCCGCAGGGCTTGCACCTCGTCTTCCGAGAAGTGCAGATCGCCCGGTTCGATGATGTAGATGAAGGGATGATCGAAGAGAGCTGGGTCGGTCAGCTCCAGAACCAAACCATTCGGGTCGGTCTTCAACGATGTGAGTTGTTGCAAGCGGAACGAGAAGTTGAGCTCGGCATCGGGATAGTCCGTCGCCCATTTGCCCCAGCCTCGGTACGAATTGTACTTCACACGCACGAACGTGAAGACGTCTGTCTTGAACTGCGGATCAAGCTCCCAAGTCGGCACGCCATTGCGATCGGCCGGCGGCATTCCCGGCACTGGCCTTCGCCGTCCTTGAGCGACCGACCATTCGCTCGCGACCCAACTGGCCACGATCGCCAGCAACGTCAGCAAACCGAAACTCCACCAAGTCCGCCGTCCGACGAGTCGTTTCCAATTCATTTGCATCGCGCTGCCTTTCATTTCGCTCGTCAGTTCACGGCGTTTTCACCAATTGCAACAACAACTGCTGAGCTTCGCGGAAGCGGGGGGCTTCTTCGAGGGCGAGTAGCACATGGCGTTTGGCTTCCGCGGGCTGGCCTGTTGCATGCAACGCCCGAGCGAGCCGGAAGTGAATGTCCGGTTCGAGCAAGGGTAGCCCCTGCAACGAACGGACTGCATTGTAAAATCAGGTTTATATTCAAAAGATGGGCCTGGCCCCTTTAGTCCGCTAACGGAAGAACTTTCTCATGATAGGAAAACTTGAAGATGAGTAACTTTACTACTGGATCTGGCCTCTTTTATTACGGGACGAAAATCGAAGTTTGTCTATGCGATCGCGTAATCATGCGAAGGTGGTTTCGAGCGCCCTTACAAGGCATCGTGTGTTACTTGCCCGGTGCCAGCCCACATGATGCAGATTTTGAGTACGATGATGTGAGGCAATGGGCAATCCGCAGCGATGATGGAACCATCTGGGCGATGGGATACGATCCTGCGAACACTTACGGCCAACCTTCGCGTTCAATCGAATTCGTCAGCCGGGGCGTTGGTGGATGAAAGAAGACGGAAAGTACATTTTTCAAATTGGACCTGTCACTTTCTCATTCAATTCGCGGAATTTGAATCTGGTGACGTATACCACCGATCAAGAAATGATTTAGGAGGAGGCCATCTACTAGAATCTCTCCACCACCCATCACCGAATTGTATGAGGTTCGCCCAAATATAGGGGTCATCATGTAATCGCAGATCGTCCTGATCAACAAACGGTGAATCGCTCCAGAGTTGATTCAATTTTATAATTGCCTCATCCTCAGTTGCACCACAGTACTCGACCATGCACTGCACAACCTCAGACATATATTCTATTCCGGACAGAAAATTTATGAACGGAAAAGGATTCTCCATTACCTGTACATTTTTCTCATTCATAGGTTACTTATCAGAGAGTATGAGTAGTAATTGTTGAGCTTCGCGGAAGCGGGGGGCTTCTTCGAGGGCGAGCAGCACATGGCGTTTGGCTTCCGCAGGCTGGCCTGTTGCATGCAACGCCCGAGCGAGCCGGAAGTGAATGTCGGCAGGATCGTCCGGTTCGAGCAAGAGCAGCCGGTTTAAAGATTGAGTCGCGTCTTCAGGCCGTTTGAGTTGCTCGGCAGCGAGTGCCAACGCGGCGTGTCCTTGGGGCAGCAGTGGATCGATCGCCGCCAGCCGTTGCCCGGTTTGTCCCAAAGCCGTCCAGTCTTTGGCATCGCGTTGCAATTCGATCAAACGCAATCTGGCAGGCACGGCAGAGAGGTCGAACGCCGTGAATGTTTCGAGTGTGGCTCGCTCCTGAGAGGCGTGCTTTTGACCGCGATACAGCTTCGCAAGTTTTTCATAGGCATTGTCGTCGGCGGTGTAAGCCGGGTAGAGCTTGATCGCTTGCTTGAGGACGGACTCGGCGTCTTTGTGCTTGCTCTCGCGCAGGAGTTGCTCGGCATAGGCCATTACCGCGATGAAGTTGGTGGGATGGTCCTTCACCCACGCTTCAAACGCCTCGTTGTCTTCGTTCAGCAATCCCGCGAGGTTCGGCTTCGTCCAATCGACGTTCGGTGCGAGTGACTCGGCCTGCTGTTTCACGAAGGCTTCAAACGCCTCTTCGAGCTTGCCCAGTGCATCGCAATGCCGTTCGAGCGCGTCGTTGATCGGGATTCCGACAGCAAGATCGCTCAGCACATTCTTCAACGCGGCTTGACCGTACCTCTTTACGAGGAACTCGACTGCGAGCGAGGACTCGAAGTACGCGAAGTTGAGATGCCATCCACTTTGCGGTCGCATGAATGCGCTGCTGAGTTGTCCCAGTGGTGTCAGCTTGCCATCAAGAATGTAGTCGCGCGACTTGGGATCCATGTGCTGCCCCCAACGCGGATTGGCTTGCAGTTCCTCATAGACCGAGATGCCTTCACTAAGCCAACGCGGGATGCGGTTATGAGTCAGTTCGAGCGTCACAACATGGCAGAACTCGTGCCACAAAACCGCTTGCCAATTGGAAGGTCGCTCGCGCCGTGACGCGGGACTATTCGCGGTGATGACGCGTCCGAAGCACACTCCGAGATACCCCGATACCGCCGGCATTCCAAACGTCCTGACGGCAAAGTCGTTCTGGTCCGGGAAGATCTCGACCGTGATTCTTCCCTTGAGCTTCAGTCCGTACTTCTCGGTCAGCGTTTGCTTTGCGCGGTTCAAGAGTTCGAGTGTCTCTGGGCCGTAAAGCAGCGATTCATGCTTGGTCATGCGCACGACGAAGGATTCGTTTTCGAGCGTCACGAACTCTTTCAAGGCGTCGCGGAGTTCGAGCAAGTTGAACGTCGCAACGTTGTACGAGTCCTTCTCATGGGCTGCTTCTGCCAGCTTCCAACCACTATCTTCGTCACCTAGTCGCAGCATGTCTTGTGCGAGTTGCCGCTGAGCGGCGATGAAGTGCGGATCAATCGTGAGGGCCGCACGCTGATATGCCGCGCCCTCCAGGAAGCGGTACTTCTGCGAGAGCTTCTTCCCGATGAGATGATCCGGCACCGGGTTTGACTTCCAGGGTGAGAGTGCTTTCGACCGATGCTCTTGCTCGGCTTTAAGGTCGTGCTTGAGGTGCGCGAGGACCGCTCGATAAGCCCAGGCTGCGGGTTCAGCCGCGTTGATCTTCAGGACTGACGCGATGAGTTCCTCAGCTTCAGAATAGGACTCCGCGTCGATGAGTTCGTCGATCCGTAGTAGCTTAACAGGCACATGTTGCGGATTGGCTTTGATGGCCGCGTCCATGTGTTGATCCGCGAGCTTGGCATCTGAGGACGAGAAGGCACGGCACAATCCGAAGTGGATGTCGGGATCGTCGGGGAACGCTTTCAAGGCCTCTTGAAAAACTTCGGCGGCCAGAGCGTCGTCGTGCTTATCCAGGGCGAGCCCACCCATCGCCAGCCAGACATCGCGTGAGCGCGGATTGCGCTGTTTGGCTTTCTCGAACCGCTTATCAAGGACTTCACGCGCATCGACTCCGTTGAGCAAGTCGACATAGCCCAGCACAACCATTTCTTCAGCATCGGTGTAGCGCCACGCATACTTGGTGTTGAAGTCATTGATTTCAGCGAGCAAGCGTTTGGCACCGTCTTCATCACCACTCTTGAACGCCGCTTCGCGCGCTAACCAGCGTAAACGCACGCTCCAAGAATACCGCATGAGCCCTTCGTTCAGCGTTTTGGCGGCGGCCTCAATCTGCCCCGTTGCGAGTTCTGCCTGCGCTTTGATGATTGGCCAGTTCTCGCCATAGCGATTGGCGGTGATGGCTTCTTGGGTGGCCTTAATGCACTCGGCATATTCTCCAGTCAGTAACATGCGCTGACAGTCAACAAGTTCCACAGCGAACGCGGCCTTCGACAAGGCGAGCAGCAGCAGAGCCGCTTTCATCCATGACTGAGCGCTGAACGACATAGAGTGCCTTTGGCTTTCCAGTGACAGCAGTGGCGCTTTGCGGAGAGGCAACAATCGAAATCTCGCGTTTGTTGACCGCCCAGAACAGGGTGCCGCAACAGCTTTTATTGGACTCGACCGGTTGGTCGTCGATGGACAGTGTGAAGTGAGCCGATTTAGTAATCTGAGAGTTCTCGATGGCGACGATCTTGCCACAGTCGTCTCGTGATTCCTGAAGCATTGGGCCAGCCTCTCTGTGCTGGATTTGTTGGTCGTTGCTGCTGGTGAGCGTTCATGCATTCCTCGCGAGGTCTTCCTAATGAGTTGATGAGGTGGCGACATGCCCTCGTAAACATCCCTCACTGCGTTGAGCAAGAATGTCGTCTTCCCTCATGGGCTGATTCAGCTCAGTGTTTCCGGCGATCTTTGGCTGCATCACAAGGAGATGCTCATGTCTGAAGCGGTGATCATTGGCGGTGTGCGGACTCCGTTTGTCAGAGCCGGAGGAGAACTCGGTGATGTTTCGGCGCCGGAGCTTGGCGTTCAAGTCGTGCGTGAGTTGTTGTATCGGCATGATGTCAAACCGGGGTTGGTCGAAGAACTCATTTGCGGCAACGTGGCCTCGCCGGTGGACTCGGCAAATGTGGCTCGAGTGATCGCGCTGCGTGCCGGTATTCCTCGTGACCGGATTGCTCATACGGTGAACCGGAATTGTGCGAGCGGATTTGAAGCAGTGACGGAAGCGATGGCGCGGATCGAATATGGCAGAGCCCGGGTGGTCGTTGCCGTTGGCGCTGATTCGATGAGCAATGTCCCGCTGCTGTTTCGGAAGCAATTCGGTGAGAAGCTATTTGAACTCTCGAAGGCGCGCAGTCCCCTGCAGAAGCTCAAACGCATCGTGCGATTTCGTCCCAGTGATTTCACTCCGTTGATTGGACTCAAGCTGGGACTCACTGACCCAGTGTCGGGGTTGATCATGGGGGACACGGCTGAAAAACTAGCACGCGAGTATCACATCAGTCGCGATGAGCAGGATCAGTTTGCCTTGGCGAGTCATCTTAAAGCCGTTGAGGCACTCAAAGCAGGACGACTATCCGCCGAGACCATGACCCTCTATCCGCCTCCGGCGGCGATACCAATCCCTCAAGATATCGGTCCGCGCGAGAACCAGAGTTTGACGGCGCTGGGGAAGTTGGCTCCCTACTTTGATCGACGTTGGGGTTCCGTGACGGTCGGCAATTCTTGTGGTGTGACTGATGGTGCGGTCGCGCTGTTACTGATGGATCGCGACTATGCCGAGTCTCACGGATGGCGTCCGGTCGGTCGCTTCCGGGCCGCTGAGTACGCTGGCTGTGACCCGGCACGCATGGGACTTGGGCCGGTCTACGCCACCGCCAAAGCCTTCGAGTCCGCTGGTCTGACCATGAACGACATCGACCTCGTCGAACTCAATGAAGCTTTTGCCGCGCAAGTGCTCGCCTGCCAGCGTGGATTTGAAGCACCTCCGACGGATTGTCCGGCGTGCGGTGGCGGCGCACGACTGAGGCGTGTTCCTGACGAGAAGCTGAATGTGAATGGCGGAGCGATCGCACTTGGGCATCCTGTGGGAGCGACTGGAGCACGACTCATTCTCACTCTGTTGCAGGAGTTGGAGCGACGCGGCCAATCCATGGGGCTGGCGACATTGTGTATTGGAGGCGGGCAGGGCGGTGCGGTCGTCGTTGAACGATTGGCCGCGTAAGTCATCCGCTGTGAGCACGACAGTGGGAACAGACCCGCGTCATCACGCAAGCACTGGCCAGAATTTGGCAGTTTTTCGAGAGTGGCCTCCCGAGAAAATGCATCGTCATGCGGTCTCAGAGACGCCGGTGCGTCGTGCTCACGTGATGAGAGGAATGGCTGATGAGTGACGGTAATTGTCGTCTTTGCTTTGCCATTACCGCTCAAACACGATTTGTTCAGAGATCGTCACGCGACTGAGCGCCGCAGGATCGATGGTCACTCCCAAGCCTGGTTCAGTCAGTGCCGGTGCCAGTCCACCACGTCCCCAAGTGAGATCTTCTCGCGTAAGTCGCTCGCGCACCAAGAAGCGGTCGTAACTTCCTTCGAGATAGCGGATGTCGGCGACGGATGTCGCAAAATGTCGACCCGCTGCTGACAGGATCCCGGTCTCGCCCACTTGGCAGCCGAGTTGATATCCGAGTCCCGCGCGATGGGCAGTTGCCGCCAGCTTCAAGGAATTCAGTAAGCCACCGCACTTCGACAGTCGGATGTTAAAGAGATCACAAGTACCACCTTCGATTGCCGCATGAGCATCCTCTAATGAGCACAGCGATTCATCGAGCATGATCGGTACTGGTAGGCGCGAACGCACAGCGGCGAGTCCTTGCACCTCTTCGTGCGGCACCGGTTGCTCGATCGAAGTGATGTTGAATGGCAACAGCGGCGCAACCACTTGCTCCAGGTCTGCGCAACTCCAGGCTTCATTCGCATCGATCCGTAGATTCATGGTAGGCCCCACGGCCTTGCGCACTCGAGCTACGGACTCGACGTCATCAACGCCCGCAACACCGACTTTCAGCTTGAGTTGTTGAAAGCCATACAACTTGGCAAGCCAACTCTTCAATCGCTGCTTGAATGGCGACATCGACGTAATCACGACGCTGTAGCGTGCTCGAGATTGCTCTCTTCGCACTCCCACTGCTGGACCATATTGCTTGATGACTTCCGACAACGGTGCCTTCACCGACTGGCAAACCGCATCGAGCACGCTGAGTTCGACCGCGCAACGGATCGAGTTTCCAAAGCAATTGCGAGGATCTGGCTTGGCGCACTCAATGCGAAACGCGTCGCAAAGTTCAATGGCACCGTGCAAACCGTTGACCGTTCCTGCCAATTGCTCACCGAGATTCGATGCGGTAAGCAACGGGAACGCGTCATCGATCGTCTCGCCGGTGACATAACTGCGAGGCAAGCCCTCGCCCCAACCAACACTGCCGTCATCAAGCCGACAGCGAATGACGATCGAGTCCGTGGCATCCCGCGCATGCGAGGCGTGCTTAATCTTCGTCTTGAGCGGTATGCGAACGTGATAGGCGGTGAGTTCCGTCAAACGCATAGAAGGCTTTCCGATGAAACAACAAGGCCACTGCCATCGCCGCGCTTACGTCTGCTCCAGCAACTCGCGAGTTGCACTCAGTTCGCCGACCAATCCATCAACGAGGTCGACTCGGCGACCATCCGGGAGTACTCCCCAGGTGTAAGTTTCGACCTCCAAATGAGGCGCGTAACTGAGTGACTTCACGGCTGCCAACGCCTTCCGCAAGTCAGGGCGAGTCGTCGCCAGTGGCCCGACCGACTCGGCATTGACCGGCACGTGAAAATGAACCCGCCACTCATCAGCGGCAGCAAAGTCTGCTGGAGGCTGTTGAGCGAGTTCCGTCGTTAGATCGACAGTCTTCACGAGCCCGTATGGAGTGCGGGCGAATGTCTGATGTAAGTAACGCTGTTCGGCAAATTGAGCGAGTGCTTTTCGTGCTTCGTGATTCTCCTTCGGTCGCTCGATCCGAATGGCGCAGGTGATATGAATTTTATTGATTCGCACTCCTGAAGTATCGAGCTGCCTAATCGAGTCCGTGACATCCTCGAATTCGACCGACTGGTGACAAACGTCATAACACAGACCCACATAGTCGCGGACATCGTCGAGTGCGTTCGCTTCAGCGGCTTGCTCGAAGAGTTTTCCAAAGAAGACGACCGCCTCTGCCGTCGTCTCGATCACACAGAACGGCTCGGGTTCAATTGCCAATCGAATACGTTTCCCTGTCCGCTCATAGAGCCTTCTCAATTCGATCGCGAGTTCTATTAAGTGAGCGATGCACTCGTGTTCAAATTTTGCTGCTTGTTGAAACGGCTTAAAGCCGAGCGGCACCGTTGAAAGGCTGCCATCGGTGAGATCTTTATCCATGAGTTCGGTGAGTATTTCTGCGCAGTCGAGTGTGTATTGATACCGATCTCGACTAGCCCAGTCTGGCAGATAGACATTTTCTTTGACGCGTGCGTCATGAAAATTACCAAACGGAAATGTGTTGAGCGTATAGCAACTCAACCCGTGGTGGCGGAGTTCCGCTTTGAATGCGGCCAACAGTGCCGCATCTGCCTGCAACTCACTAATTACAGGCCGAGCCAACCACAGCCCGGCTGCTAGCGGATTAAATCGCTGCCTCGCAGGAACCGTGAACTGTCTGAGTCCTTTGAGCACCTCGGCGACAGTTTGACCCGGATGCAGGTTGGTGCAATAGCTCAACGCATTCGTACAAAACGTCATGAGATCCCCGTATCAGTTTCATCACCTTTGTGTGCTTAGTCGCTCTATGTTTTCGTTTCTATGAATTGCTATCGAAACACAGAGGTGCCGAGAACAGCTTGAAAGACTTAATTTCATGCGTACCTGCAGTACATGCTACTGCCGGGCGGCTTATCGCGCCAAAGGGCGGTACTTGATACGGTGTGGTCGATCGGCGTCGATGCCCAAACGCTGCTTGCGATTTTCTTCGTAGAGTTTGTAGTTGCCTTCGAACCAATAGACCTGGCTGTCGCCCTCAAACGCCAAAATGTGTGTCGCGATACGGTCAAGGAACCAGCGATCGTGCGAGACCACAACGGCGCAGCCGCCGAAGTTCGAAAGCCCTTCTTCCAGTGCTCGTAGCGTTTCGACGTCGAGATCGTTCGTCGGTTCGTCGAGCAGTAACACATTGCCACCGCTCCGCAACAGTTTCGCCATATGCACTCGGTTTCTTTCGCCTCCCGAAAGTGTCTTCACGAGCTTTTGTTGGTCGGTGCCTCGGAAATTGAAGCGGCCACAGTAAGCGCGGGCATGAATGCGAGCACTGCCGATTTCAAGTATATCCAGTCCGCCGGAGATCTCCTCGTAAATTGATTTATTCGGATTCAGAGCGTCGCGTGACTGATCGACCATCGACAACAAAACCTTATCGCCAATTCGCAAACTGCCCGAGACGGGTTTCTCCATTCCCATAATCAACCGGAATAGAGTCGTCTTGCCGGCGCCGTTCGGACCGATCACACCAACAATTCCACCTTTGGGTAAATCAAAGCTCACATTCTCGAAGATCAGCCGGTCACCATAACCCATCGTCAAGTTCTCGGCTCGTATTACGAGATCGCCCAATGCTTGACTGGTCGGAATCTGAATTTGTGCAGCTTCCTCGCGAGCGTCGTATTGCTGTGCGGCGAGTTCGTTGTAGCGATCGATACGGGCTTTGTTCTTCGCCATTCGTGCTTTCGGCGACATGCGAACCCACTCCAGTTCGCGGGCGAGTTCTTTTTGCCGCCGAGTTTCTCGCTTTTCTTCGATCGCCAATCGCTTTTGTTTTTGCTCCAGCCATGACGAGTAGTTGCCTTGATATGGAATGCCTTTGCCCCGATCGAGTTCCAGAATCCAACCAGCCACATTGTCGAGGAAGTATCGATCGTGTGTGACCGCGACGACGGTCCCTTTGAACTGCGCGAGGAATTGTTCGAGCCATGCGACGGACTCGGCATCTAAGTGGTTCGTGGGTTCGTCGAGCAGTAGTAGGTCGGGTTCTCGCAATAGAATTTGACACAATGCGACGCGGCGTTTTTCACCACCCGAGAGATGCTCGACAACAGCGTCGTCTGCTGGCAGTCGCATGGCATCGGCGGCAATATCGAGTCGTCGATCTAGCTCCCACAGATTGAGTGCGTCGATTTTGTCTTGAACCTTGCCTTGTTCTTCGATGAGTTTCTCCATCTCCTCCGGCGTCATCTCTTCGGCGAACTTATTGTTGATTTCGTCATACCGAGTGAGGATTGCACGCTGCTCTGCAACGGCTTGCTCGATGCACTGCTTGACAGTTAATTTTGGATCAAGCCGAGGTTCCTGTGGGAAATAGCCAATCTTAATACCTTTCGCTGGCCGTACCTCACCCAGAAAGTCTTTATCTTCGCCGGCCATAATACGGAGCAAAGTACTCTTGCCTGAACCGTTTGTACCGAGCACGCCGATCTTCGCACCGGGATAGAACGAGAGCCAAATGTCGGTGAGAACTTCTTTGTCTTCGTGTCGTCGAGTTAATGCTTCGATGGTGTAGATGTAGGCTTCAGACATGAGGTTTCTTAATCGAATGGAGTTGAAAATGGCGTCGCTTGGCGTCCGTCGGCAGAATGCGAGTGATACTTGTTTTCTGGCAACCTTCGCGCGATGTTGCCTCAACGAACGCTGTGATCGCAATCACGGCCTGCTCCCTGTGTCAGGCGACGGCGACTTCGCTCGCTTACGGCGCGGACGTGTAGGAGCAGCGGGAGTCGTTCGGCTGAGCAAGTTCTTCAAGTAAGCCGTCGCTCGACCATGAATGCCAGGTTGAGAGCTTTCGCGCGGCCCGGCCACATTGATGATGCGGATTCTATTGTTCGAAATCCACTGCTCAACCTGCTCGATGTCCGGTTTGTCTCGCAAATCGATAACAAGCACGGGCTTGCCATACCGGACCGCTAAATCTCGAGTCAGCGAGGTCCCTCCAGAGAGCGCCGCCGCCGTCAGAATCAGTGTGCCATCGCTGTCCTGAACGTTCAGGGCAGTGCGTACGGCGTAGTTGGCGGACTCGGCTTCGATCAGCGGGTACTCCAACGGGATTTGTCCGTCTTCCGCCCGTCGACGTTTGGGGCACCAACCTCCGCAAGACAGTCCGAAAGCGATCGCGACGTCCAAGGCCGCTCGATCTACTCCTGTTTGTCCACCGGAAATGATTTTCGAGATCACGTTGGGGTCGTCAGTTTGCGAGACGCTGTCAGACGCTCAGAAGTTCCAACTCCTGAATTGGCTTGTTGTTGTAGCGTTCGATTTCGAACCAGCGAAGGCTTGCGGAGTCGTCTTTTCCCACTTCGTGACCGGGTTTGGTTGATCCACTTGGCGAAGGTTTGCCGATTTTGACGGTTGAATCGCCGCGCCGTGCTCGGTCGAGCGACGATGTTGTGGGGTGATTCAGGAAGCGATGTGAGATCGCTCAACGGACCCTGCGCATTGGACACAACGATTTGATACTTCAATTCATTCAGAGGGCTTGCCTGAATGCCAAGATTTTCTTCATGGCTGCCGCGAGGTGTCGATCCCGCCATCCCGCTTGGACTTGTCGCGTCAGCAGTTTACTACTCGGTGATGTTGCTGACTCCGGGATTGAACGCTTCAGTTCTTGGGCAATACACCGCTCATGAACCTGTCGAATTTGTCATCGTCACATTCTTCTTGTGCGGAGTTGCGGACATTGTGCTCAAAGCACTGTCGTTCCCACGCGAGAAATTATCACTGGGGCAGAAATGGCTCCCCGTTCGTCAAGGCCGCGAGCCATCGACCAACGCCGCGAAGTTGTTGGCTGATATCAAGCTTAAGCCCGAATGGACTCAGGAGTCGCGACTTGGAAAGCGTCTGATTGCCGGACTGTCGTTTGTGGCTGAGAAGGGGCGTGCCGAGGATTTTCCGGAGCACCTTCAATACCTCGCCGATCAAGACGATGACCATTCACATGCGAGCTTCGGCCTCATCCGCTTTGTGATGGGAGCCTCACCGGTGCTCGGTTTTTTGGGCACGGTGATCCATTTCGGCTCAGCGCTCAGCGGTAATTCTTATGACGACCTTGCAGATCGTCTGCCAACGGTCGTTAGTCAAATGGGCGCGGCCTTCAACACGACTACCGTTGCGCTGGCGTCAGCGCTGGGCATGATGCTGGCGCTATTCCTGCTCGAACGCATTGACCGCAGCCTGCTCAAGCAAATCGACCGCTATGTCGAGCGTGAAGTCGCGAACCGTTTCGAGATCAAAGATCCGGGGCTCACTCCGTTTTTGTCGGTCCTGCAAACCGCCAACGAGGACGCGATCACGTCGATTCAATCAACGTTGGCCGCTCAGGTTGATCAGTGGAGTGTTTCGTTGCAGCGAGTATTTGAACTCATGACGCAACGGCAGCAGCAAGAAGCTCAGCAGTGGCAAATTGCTCTAGCGACTCTGCAACAACGGTATGAGGCCGCTGATGCCGCGCTTGTCGAACGACTCAGTCACACACTGGTCGCTGTTGACAATCGGCATGAACAGCAAATGGGCCGCATCGAGCATGCTCTCGATCAAGCTCTCGGTGTGCGTGACGACATTGGCATTCTCGTTCGGACGCTCGAAGGATTGGCGCGCGGCGAAGGCAAGCTGATCGACCAGCAGCGTGTCCTGACCGACAACTTGCGAGTGCTCCGCGAGTCTTCGCAAATTGATCAAGCACTGCATGGTTTGACGGCGGCGATCCACCTGATGACCGCGCGGCAAGGCATTACGAGCGGCCGCGAAGCGGCGTGACGTCGCTGTGTCGGAGCACTTGTTTTCAAGCGCCGCTTGAGAATGAGTCAGGCGTGCTATTTCCCTCTTTCCCTGCAGATCATGTCGCGACCTCGTCCCAATAACGGCCCGCCGATTCAGCTCTTCCCGTTTCTGGATGTTTTCATCTGCACGATGGGATGTCTGATCGTGATGCTGATGGTGGTGTCACAAAAGGTCCGAGAAAAAGCGATCGCCAAAGTGGCCGCCGAGCAAACCGCTGTCGCGCAATTGCTCGCTGACGAACCACTCGTCTCAGAACCAACTCCGGTCGTCTTCAAACTCGATGAGCCTGTTGTCAAAGAGAAAGAGTTAGAAGTCGCGCCGTCAGCGCTGGCTCATGCTGCGGAAATCACCAATGCTCAGCAACGCTTGCTCGAACTCGAACAGCAGGCAGTCGCGCTGGATCGAGCCGTGCGCGAACGCAAGGCGTCCATCGCGGAGCTCTCCAATGAGGCTCAGGCGACGGTCTCGAAGGCTGTGAAAACGCAGTCCGTGCAGACCGCGCTTAAGGAGCGACTGGTCGCCGCCGAGCGTGCTCAAGCCGTCGATCAAGCCGAGTTGCGAAAGCTGCGCGACGAGCAACAACGACTGCGCGACAAGGTACTCGAATCTCGCAAGCTCTTGGCGGAGCATAAGCAGCACGACGGCAATAGTGCTCACATCATTGTGCCTTATGACGGAGTGACCGGCACCACGCGCCGTCCGATCGTGCTTGAATGTACGGACGATGGCATCAAGTTTGTGTCAGAGAACATCAAGCTCACTGCCAACGACTTGCAGCACTTCACGGCGTCGAACAACCCGGTGCTGGCAGGGACTCGGGAGCTTGTTCGCTATTGGAGCAGTCGTAATGCGGTGCAGGACAATCCTCACACACAGCCGAAGCCGTATGTGCTGCTGATCGTTCGCCCGAGCGGCACGCTTGGCTACTACGTCGCGCGCGGTTTCCTTGACGAATTAGGAACAGAGTTCGGATACGAACTGGTCGACGAGCAATTTCGCTTCGAACCTCCGCCGACCGAAGCTCGAGCAACCGAACTTTGCAAAGCCGCGATCAACGAAGCCCTCCAGCAACGCAGTTCGAATGGTCGTTCGACCGAAAGCTTCAGTCAGGCACTCGATTCGGAACTCAAAGCGCGCGCGCTCAGCGGCGAGGCTTCTGCGCAGAAGGGTGGATCGAGCGGCAACAGTCAGACATTCTCGTCGTTGACCGATTCAGGTCGGCGGCCCGAGAAGTTCAGTTCGCAAAGTTTGGGGCGCGGTGGCAGTGGTTCAGCATCACAGAAGTTCTTTTCGAGTTCTGACTTCGTGCAGCATCGTGAGCAAGTCGAGACCGGTCGTGGCTTCTCAAGCGGCACTTCGTCGGGCTCGGCTTCCGCCGGTTCGGCGCCTGGCTCAACGGAGATCGCTCCGAGTACCGGCAGTCCGCGCGGTGGTTCGACGTCGAAAGAACTCGCGGAGCGTGAGCGAGTGTTTCGAGATGCCGCTGCACGCAAGTCGTTCGACTTCTCTGATGACGAAGCACCGCTCCTTGATGAGCCCGTCGGCAGGATGAAGTCGGGCCTCGCGCCGAAGTCCACGGCGAGCATCGGAGCTGCGCGTGACGTCGGCATTGAGTCACTCAATCCCAGCTCTGGACCCGGTACGGGCCAATCGGATCAAGCAACAGCCGAGAGTACGGTATCGGACGGAAGCCGGTTGAAGGGTTCGAGTCCGCCTATTGCTCAGGGACAATCTGGAACAGGCAAACGCGGCTCGCCGTTGGCTCCAGATAAGCCCGGTTCGGCGAATGGAATGGAGACGCCCCAAACTCCGTTGATGCCGAAACGCGATATTAAGGACTTGACCAACTTCAAACGGCAGTGGGGCGTTCCGAATCCGAAGGGTTCGATCGCCCTGGAAAAAGATCTCACGCTTTCGCTGAATGCTGATCGAGTGATCGTCAATAACCGTTACCGCATTAGCCGCACGGCGGATCGCACCAGTGCCGAAGTTGTGCAACTGACAATCGAAGCGCTGGATGTTGTTGCTCGCGACTGGGGGCCGCCGCCCGAGCAGTTCTATTGGGTGCCGAGCATTGACCTGGTGGTGCAACCCGGCGGCGAAGTTTGGAAAGAGTCCTTTAAGAGGTCTCTCGAACAGGCGGGTGTCAGCGTACGCGTGAGCTACGAGTGAGTGTCGTCGTAAGCAACTGCCGACGGCATTTTGGAACGGTTTGTGGTCCTCTCTCCGAACGGGCGAGGGGTGAAAATGTGCGACCAGCAGTCCTATCAACGCCCCGTCAATTTTAACCTGACGATGATCTGTTATGAGAACCCGTGAACGCCGCCAATCTGACACCGAGGCCGAGTTCGGTTCTGACTCGTTCCTCGACGTCATCTCCAACATGGTTGGGATCTTGATCATTTTGATCTTGATGGCGGCGTTCCGCGCGAAGCGTGCTCCGGTGACGGCTCAAGAATTGATCGCCGTGAGCGATCCTTCTGACATACCACAAATCACCGCGCCGCCTGAGCCGACGCCGCAGCAACTCATCACTGAAAATGATCCGGAACCAGAGACCGCTGCGAGGGTCGTCGACGAAGATCACGAAGCCGAAAAGGCAGTGCTGCTCGCGCGAGCTGCTCAGTACGAGCGACTGGTGCAGCGACTCGAAGCTGAGCTCAGCACGGCTGACGATAATGACGTCAGCGCCAAGCTCGCCGCCGCGCGGTCTCAACAACAGAGTGCGGAAACGGCGTTGCGCGAACTGCGTCAATCACTCGAACGGCGCCAGCAAGAGCAAGCTCAAGTTCGCGCGTCGCTCGAAGACGAGCAGCAAGAGATTGCGACGCTCAAGCAGCAACTCGATCAGGTCAACGAGCAACTCAAAGTCGTCGCCGCACGCGAGAGCAAGAAGGACAAACTGAAGCATAAAGTGACGCCACTTGGGCTGACTGTTTATGGCAAAGAATTGCATTTCCGAGTGACGCGCGGACGCATTTCCACCGTACCGCTGGAAGAGTTGCAGAAGGTTGTCGCTGAGAAGATTCGCCAGAACGCGAGTTGGATCGTCAAGTCGAATCGGCATCAGGGCGAAGTCGGCCCGATCGACGGCTATGTGATGAAGTACGAAGTCGTGCGCGCATCGGCGGGTGTGGTTGAAGATCTCAATCGCGGCTTCGGTACCGTGAAGCTCGAAGTCCCGCGCTTCACCATCGAACCAACACTCACGCTGCGCGATGAGACCGTCACAGACGCGTTGCAATCGGACGGTGTTTTTGTACGGACACTTGCTCAGAGTGCTCCCGATACCGTGATCACGATTTGGGTCTATCCCGATAGTTTCAATGACTATCGACAACTCGCATCATTCGCGCAGCAGCAAGGCTTCATCGTTGCCGCGCGTCCCTTGCCATCGGGCTTACCGATTACAGGTTCGTCGCACGGCAGTCGCTCGGTTGGTCAATAGCGTGGAGCGGTACTCAGCGTTCGACGCTCAAAGTACAGATCGCCCATTGGCCGAAGTTCTCTTCCACTTCAATCTGCAACGATGTCACGGCCACGCCGGGATAGTCTCGCACCATCGGCAACAACCGCTCGCCAATCCAGCGAGCGATCAATTCCGCCGTCGTATTGGCGATCGGCAGTAACACGCAGTCTTCGCGCGGAAAGGTCCAACGTCGCTGTTCAAAACGGGCTTCGACTTCTTGCTCGGTCGCCGTCACGTGAATCGCCGGATGCAGAGTCGGCAACAACACGCGGTGATCAAGCTCGGCGACAATCGCCTGCAACGCATCACGCAGCGCGATGAAGTCAAAGACATACGAATTCTCATCCAATGGCCCGCTGACCTCGACTGCCGTTCGCCAGTTGTGCCCGTGCAACCGCTCACAGATGTTGCCGTTGAAGGTGATGAAATGAGCGGCACTGAAAACGAGATGGTCCTTCGTGACTCGAACGCGATAAGCGGGTGACATGATCGAGGCTCGGTGAGATAGGGACACCGCAGCGGGAACTGCGGCTCGAAAGTTGACCGATCACGAGTTGCTCAACGGCGACCGGACTGGCTCATGCCGACGCGGTGATTGAGATAGTGAGCTAATACCGCGTCGACGTGTTCGCTTGTGCGAATGGTCTGGTAGTCAATCTGACCTTGAGAACAGAACCGTCGCAATTCGGCGAGGTACGCGCTCATCGCGTCTTGATAACCCTCGCGGAGCGAACGCGGGTCGCAGGTGAGTTCGCCGGCATCCTCCAGGCCTTCAAACTTCGTGGTGCCGCTGTAGTCGAAGTCGAGTTCTTGATCATCGAGGACGTGAAAGAGCATCACATCGTGACCTCGAAACTTCAGCAGATTAAGACCTTTGAAGAGTCCCGGTCGCGGCACAAAGAAGTCCGAGACGATCACGATCATGCCTTTGCGTGCCTGTTGTTCGGCCACTTGTTGCAGCACGTCAAAGATGTCTGTCTTGGCTGCCGGTTTCTGCGCATCAAGCGCCGCGAGAATCGCATTCAAATGGGTTTGCTTCGAGTGGTGTTCGATCTGCGACCGCACGGCCGCGTCGAAGGTCACTAGTCCGACCGAGTCCGCTTGTCGTAACAGCAAGTAGGCCAATGACGCCGCGATTGTGCAGCCATACTCGTACTTGGTGATGCTCTTGGAGCCGAACTGCATCGACTCGCTGAGATCGACCACAAGTGTCGTCCGCAGGTTGGTGTCTTCTTGGTACTGCTTGATGTAGTACCGATCGGTCTTCGACCATGCTTTCCAGTCGATCCGCCGAATGTCATCGCCGGGGACGTACTCGCGATGTTGGACGAACTCGACGGACTGTCCGAAATACGGACTGCGATGCAATCCGGACAAAAAGCCTTCGACGATCTGTCGCGCTTTTACTTCCAGGCGCGAGATGCGTGAGATTTCATCCGGTCGCAGAAGTCGTCGATAGCCAAGATTCACGATGCAGGGCTTTCTCGGAAGTGGCTCATGGAAAGGGCCGCTCGTCCCCAAGCTCAGTTGGGGGACGAGTGAACTCACTGATGAGTTTGCAGCTTGCTGAATGACACGTGGAGCACGATTTGATGGTGCTCGAACTCGGTAAATCCGAGCACGTTGAAATCGTACCCCACGAAATTCAACAGGCTGCTAGCGCACTAGGCTGCGAAGATTTGCTTCAGACGTGGATCGCTGGTGAGCTCACCTTCCTTCGAAGGTGTCTCGGCTACCAATCGCTCGACGACTTTGTCTGAAGTGATGCCTTCGCTCTGAGCGGCAAAGTTCGTGACGATGCGATGACGCAAGACAGGCATTGCGAGTTCTGCAATGTCTTCTGTCGAGACGTGCGTGCGACCATGCAATAAGGCTCGAGCTTTGCCGCCCAAGATCAACATTTGCACGGCCCGAGGACCAGCTCCCCAGCTCAACCATTCATTGATGAAAGTCGGAACTCCGGGTTCGCCGATGCGGGTTTGGCGAACGAGTGCCAGCGCGTAGTCGACGACGTGATCGGTGATGGGCACCTGACGCACGATACGCTGGAGTTCCAGGATCTCTTCGCCACTGAGCACCGGCTGAATGTCTTCAATATGAATGCCGGTCGTTTGCTTGGCGATGCGCCGTTCCTCTTCGAAGTTGGGATAGCCCACGAAGACCTTAAACATGAAACGGTCCTGCTGAGCTTCCGGCAAGGGATAAGTGCCTTCTTGCTCGATGGGATTTTGCGTTGCCAGGACGAAGAACGGATCACTGAGTTGATGCCGCGTTTGGCCGACGGTCACTTGCCGTTCTTGCATGGCTTCTAGCAACGACGCCTGCGTCTTGGGCGGCGTACGGTTGATTTCGTCCGCGAGGATGACGTTGTGAAACAGCGGACCTTGAATAAAGCGAAATTCGCGATGACCGGTCTGCTTGTTTTCCTGAATGACGTCGGTGCCGGTGATGTCGGCGGGCATCAAGTCAGGAGTGAACTGGATGCGGTGAAAGCTCATCGACAAACAGCGCGCCAACGTGCTGATCATCAACGTCTTCGCCAAACCAGGCACGCCTTCCAGCAAGCAGTGGCCGCGACTGAACATCGCGATGAGCAAGTGGTCGATGACCTGCTCTTGGCCAACGATGACTTTGGCCATTTGTTGGCGAATCTCGCGGTACGCCTGACTGAGCTTCTCGATCGACTCGTGAGTAACTTGGCTATCCGACATCGCGGTCCTTTCGGGGCGGGTTGAGATCAATGGCTGAAAACCAGGATGCTGGCCACAGCGGTTCGGACTTCTAAGCTGGCAGAACGAATCACCTCGCGGCGAGGCAGCGTAGGGCCTGCTCCTATCGCGTGCATGGCTTACATCGCGAAGAACTTACCGAACTGCTGCTTCACAGCAGCGATGCCGGCACCGATGAGCTTCACGTCGTTTGTTGGTGACAGCATGCGACAGCCTTTTGCAAACAGCATCTCGGCGTGCGTGGGATTTGGCGTGACCGCTCCCCAGGGTTTGCCATGCTTGCGGCATGCAGCAGCGACCTTGTCGAGTGCCGCTTGGCAGTCGGGGTGCATGAAATCGCCAATCACGCCATAAGCCTGGCTCAGATCCGACGGCCCCACGAACAACAAATCGACGCCATCAATCGCCGCGATGCCATCTGCGTCATCGACCGCTGCTAGCGTCTCGATTTGAATCGCGATGAAGGTTTCTCGATTGGCTTTTTCACAGAAGTCTTTCGCGGCGAGCGATCCAAAGCGGCCATCATAACCTCCGGTATTTAAGCCTCGCAGACCACGGGGATAGAACTTGCTCCACTGGACGAACTGCTCGGCTTGTTCGGCAGAATTAATCTGTGCTGCCATGACTCCACCTGCACCGCCTTCAAAGCAGCGCGTGACAGTTGCGTAATCCGTGGGGGCAATGCGAACGAAGCTTTCGAGCCCGACGGATCGCGCGGCGATATTCGCGGCTTCAAAAGCTTCCATCGAGTAGCCCGTGTGTTCGTGATCAAGCCACACGCCATCGAACCCGCCTTGCAGTCCGAGTGCTTGAATGAAGTTGGGATGCATGATCCGTCCGGCAGCAAAGACGCGGACCAACTCGCTTGCAGCGAGTCGCTGTTTGATTTTCTGCATGAAGAAATCTCCGAGGTGACGTTTCCGACAAGGAACACTGAAATCAGGCTGGTGTGCAACAAGCCTGTTTCAATCGCAACCAGCCGCAGGACGTGCTCCGCGACAGGGCGAAGCACGTCCGTAGTACGGACGAATGAGATGCGTGTGATTCGAAGATCCATGTTTCAGCGGCGGCGCAAACCTCATTCGCCCGAGTATCCCGGAAGTCGTAGCCAGCAGTGACGACGACGTAGCCGGGTTGTTAGTGGGCGTGCTTCACCGTTCCGGTCAGAGTCTTATCACCCACCTTAATGGTCAGTGTGCCCTCGCCGTGTTCGTGCAGTTCTTCCATAGCCTCTTCGCTTTCGAGCTTGAACAGCGAAGCTTGCCCCTCGGCATCGCCCTCTTGCTTCGTCGCAGCGAGCTTGAATTCTTCGACTTTGTCGCCGTGTTTGAAGGACAGCACGATTTCCGTCGCGGCAATGGGTTTCGCCGTCTTGGCATCGCCGCCAAGCACATGCACGGCGATCTCATCTTTGTCGCCGTGAGTCACGACGACTTCCGCGTGAAAGCCTTCGTCGCCGAGTTCGACGATGTCACCACCGTGCGGGCCGGCCTCGCCATGACCGTGATCGGATGGAGCTGTCTTCACATCGTGCGGAGTAAATTGCTTGTACTCATCACCTTGCTTTGCGCCGCCGCAACCTGCGACTGTCAGCAGCAATCCAACTCCAGCCAACACACTCATTCCGCTACGCACTAACTTCATTTCCAACTCCTGTGAATGTCGCCCGCTTCAATGCCTGAAAGCCGAGCCGTATCCTTCAACTCACGAGACCTCCAAACTTGCCTCTGTTGCAAGTACGGTGAGTTGTAGCAAAACCTCAATCCGACTCACGAGACCATCGACAGAAGGCCGAGCATGCACCCGACTCCGTATTCTCGTCGCGACTTTGGGCTGGTTTTGGCAACCGGAGCGACATCAGCGGTGGTCGCTTCGGTTCCGGCGGCTGCCAAGGACTATCAACCGCCAGTTGCGACGGCCATCGCTCCCGACGCGACGAAAGAGTCACAAGATATTCCCGCGCCCGTTTATTTGCTGGGGGCAGTGTTGAAGCGCTACGCCGATCAGCGACTAGATGAGGCCGCTATCAGTGGCATCTTGCGCGATATTACGGGGGATGTTGCACGCGGCCGCGTGTTGAGTGCCTGGCCTCTGATGAACTCCGACGAACCGGGCTTTGTGTTCCGCGCTTTTCGAGCTGATTGAAGACGAGCCTGCGGCGATGTGCGGAGTTCTTCTTGAGGTCCGCGCTCGTATGGTGACTCGCGCAGATGGTGAATTAACTGTGAGCTGCAAAGCGCTCGCTGCAGGTCAGGAACCGGCGGCTAGCGCCTTGCCACTCACGAAATGCGACACCTGAGAAGGCGCCGAATTGAGGCGTCACCACACTAGTCACACGTCATTCGCCGCGTGCTGATCGTTGCGGCACACAAGGTGCGTTGAGCCGATTCGACGTCGTACAGCTTCCCTGAGGCGACGTTTCTGTGGCTTCTCTGCAACACGGAAGAATTCGCGATGCCAGTTTGCAACCTTACATCCTCGTCAATGCCGGCAAGGCGGCCGTGTTGGTGGCAGCGTGTCTCGCAGTTCCTTAGAGAAGACGCGGCGAATACTCAGGTTGAGTATCTGTTCATGCTGATGTTGGTCATCTTTGTCGCGATGAGTGGGATCACGCTGGTTGGTGGTACTGCCAAGTCGTTGTTCGAACAGACAAAGAACGCGATGCCTTGAGGACGCGATGCCTTGAGGAGTCGCGAGAATCTGCGGGAAAGTCATCTCGCGTCGTCACACATCCCGGATCGCGCTCGAAGATTTGACCTCGCTAAGTTGTTGACGGCAGGGGCGGGCCTAGAATGCCCCCGTTTTCAGGCACAAGGTGCACGCGAGTGGTGCGCCGCCCTTTCTCTCCTCAGCAACTTGGAGTCCCCGAATCATGGCATACACACTGCCGAACCTGCCTTATGCCCATGACGCGCTCGAGCCGCATATCGACGCGACGACGATGCAGATTCATCACGGTAAGCACCATCAGGCTTACATCAACAACGTCAACAAGGCGCTCGAAGCCTATCCCGAACTCGCTGCGAAACCGGTTGAGGAACTTGTTGCTGGACTCAACACGATTGTCCCGGAAGCCATCCGCGGAGTGGTTCGCAACAACGGTGGTGGGCACGCCAACCATACGTTGTTCTGGACCGTGCTCGGCCCCGGCTGCGGCGGTGCTCCAACGGGCGAATTGGCCGATGCCATCAACGCGACGTTTGGCTCGTTCGATGCCTTCAAAGAAAAGCTGTCAGCCGCTGCGACGACTCGCTTTGGTAGCGGCTGGGCCTGGCTGTCAGTCGATGCCGCAGGAAAATTGATCGTTGAGAGCACTGCGAATCAAGACAGCCCGTTGACCGAAGGCCGCACGCCGATCCTCGGTCTGGATGTCTGGGAGCACGCTTATTACCTGAAGTATCAAAACCGTCGTCCGGACTACATCGCTGCTTTTTACAGCGTGATCAACTGGAGCGAAGTCGCTCGTCGCTACGCCGCTGCGAAGCAAGGCAAGTAAGCGAGTGGTCGTTCATCCCACAGCAGACAAAGGCTCGGTAGTTGATCTACCGAGCTTTTTTTGTGAAACGAGACCGACCTTCAGGATGGCAACCCGAGCCGTAGAGTGACTTCTTGAAACACCGACGAGACTTAAAAAACGCGATTCTTTCCACATCTCCAGTCACAAACGCGACCTCTCCGCGACTAGGCACATGAAGGCGGCCCGTTTGGGCGGCTCGGTGCGGTCGGACTGGGGAGAAACATCATGCGTTTGACAACGAAATTGGCAGATTGGGTACGCAAGCAGGCTCGCACGGTGGCTTCAGGAGTGAGCCGCAAAGCGCTAGCTGCGGGTTCTGTGGCAGCAGCGATTTCGGACCGGCGGCTAGCGCCTTGCCGCTCACGGGCGAAGGCTCGAAGGCGGCCTTTCGCTGTGCGACAAGCGACAATGGAAGTCTTCGAGGAACGGCGCGTCATGTCGGCGACGGGGGTCGCGGGCGGGGCGACGGATGTGATGCTCGGCAGTGGGCGGGAGTGGGTCGTTGCTACTAATGGCGATGACTGGAATGCGGGGTCGGTTGAGCAGCCTTTTCTCACCATCAGGCGAGCTCTGGATGCGGCGAGTCCGGGGGATGTCATCACTCTGCGGAATGGCGTTTATGAGGGCGGGATCAATATCGACGTTGATCAGCTCACCATTCGATCGGCGGCAGGCGAGTGGGCCGTCATTGAATCGCCGCTGACTCAGCAGACGGACGGACGAGCGAACTCGGTCATTCGGTATGGGTTCGATGTCGAGGGCGGGTTGCTGCAGAACGTCGAGATCACTGGCGGGTATTACTACGGCGTCATGTTTTGGGATTGGTGGGACTATCCGTCGTTCGGGCCGGAGAGCACTCATCGCGGAGCCAGTGGGATCACGCTCGATGGCGTCAAGGTGCATGACACCGGCGTTGATGCCATCAAAATTACACCCGGCGCGAACGATATCTCGATCATTAATAGCGAGGTCTACAACTCGGGCCGGCGGCGCAAGGAATCAGCCGATGGCATCGACAATAACAACGGCGATCGGATGCTTGTCCGCAACTCTTACATCCATGATGTGCCGGGTGTCGGAATTCTTACCTCGGGCGGGACCGAGGATTCGCTCATCGAGCAGAACCTGGTGAAAGACACCGGCGGGGCGGGCATCGTCAATGGGTTCTACACCGAGCTGGAGTGGATCGAGCCTGACACGAATCCCGGTCACTTCGCGTCGATCGACACCGTCGTCCGCAACAACATCATCGTCGATGCCGGGCAGGCGGGAGTCGGGATCTATGGAGCACTCAATGCTCAGGTCACGAACAACACGATCGTGAATGCGGCGGATGACGCTCAGGCACCGATCCAGTTTGGCGGGTACGAGATGTGGGTCTCGCACACCGCTCCGTCGTATGAGCACATCGCGTCGGTCAATCCGAGCGTGCTCAACAACATCATCGTCACCAATCCCGACAACCTCACCCGCATGGTCGATATCCGCGAAGGCTCGATCAGCGGCGGTCTGACGCTCGACTACAACCTGTATTACGGCACGAGCACTCGCGGCGTGCTGTTCATCGACCGCAACCTCACCGGCGATGGCACTCCCGAGCAGACCTTTTCGCAGTGGAAGAACAATTACGGCTACGACACGCATAGCTTGATTGCTGATCCGCAGTTGGGGTCGGACTGGCACTTGCTGGCGAATAGCCCGGCGATTGGGAAGGCGATTGCACTCGCGGGACTGACGCAGGACTTCGATGGCAACCAACGAGATGGAGGATGGCCACTCTTGGCCGTCTCTTCGAATGCTGGCGCGACGTCGAACACGGAAAATGCAGACGGCCAAGAGTGGCCATCCTCCAACGACATTGGCGCTGATGAGTTTGGTGCTGGAACAGATTTGACACTGCCGCCAGCGGCGTTCGGAGCACCTTCGATCGAGATCGCTGCGAAGGGCTATCACGACTACGAGTCCAACACGATCAACGTGAAGGTAGTGCGTCATGGGACAACGACGGACACGGTGACGGTGAACTACGCGACGCTTGATGGCAGCGCTGTAGGATGGCCACTCCTGGCCGTCTCGAATGGAAATGCAAATGCAGACGGCCAAGAGTGGCCATCCTACGACTTCAATCACGTCACCGGCACG
>Ga0172376_10000372_pt1 | contig 58600 bp, 50 predicted proteins | sample Lak35m_FD_121114 | JGI IMG/M metagenome (GOLD analysis project Ga0172376, IMG submission 121114) | Freshwater microbial communities from Kabuno Bay, South-Kivu, Congo - kab_092012_35m | ecosystem: Environmental > Aquatic > Freshwater > Lake | place: Democratic Republic of the Congo: South-Kivu...
TCCGTCCGATCCGTCCGATCCGTCCGATCCGTCCGATCCGTCCGATCCGTCCGATCCGTCCGATCCGTCCGATCTGTCCGATCTGTCCGATCTGTCCGATCTGTCCGATCTGTCCGATCCGTCCGATCTGTCCGATCAGGCCGGCGCAGCGGCCCCGTCGACGATTTCTTTGATCACACGGGAGATGGCGATGTGCTCTTGTTCGGTTTTCTTGGCCGATCGGTAGACTTCGTCGAGCGTCGAGATCCCGTTGATCACTTTTCTTAATCCATCGCAATAAAGGGTGGTCATTCCACCTTTGATGGCTTCGGTTCGCAATTCTGCGGAGGATTTGGCGGCGAACATCATTTCGCGGATTCTGCCGTTGATGAGCATCAGTTCGTAGATACCGATCCGCCCGCGGTAGCCTTTCTTTTGGCAGTAGGGGCATCCTTTGCCTTTGGCGAACTTGGCCAGCGGGAGGATTTCTTGGGGCAAGCCGGCTTCGTCCAGCACCGCGTCGGTGAGGGTTGCGTTGTACTTGCACCGGGTACAGATTTTACGCACAAGCCGCTGAGCTAGAACCGCGATGACCGAGCTTGCGACCATGTACCCCGGCACCCCCATGTCGGTCATCCGCGTCACAGCACTGGGCGCATCGTTCGTGTGCAACGTACTGAAAACTAAGTGTCCAGTGAGACTGGCTTGAATCCCCATCTGAGCCGTCTCGGTATCTCGCATTTCGCCGACGAGGATGATGTTGGGAGCTTGTCGCAACATGGCCCGAATGATTCGGGCGAAGTCCAGACCGATGTTATGACGGACTTCGACTTGGTTGATCCCGGGCAAGTAGTATTCGACGGGGTCTTCGGCGGTGATGATTTTTCGGTCCGGGCGGTTCAGGGCGTTCATGGCCGCATAGAGTGTGGTCGTTTTTCCCGAGCCGGTTGGTCCGGTGACCAAGAAGATTCCATTAGGCCTTTTAATGAGACTAGTGAAGTGCTTGAAGTCTCGGTCGGCGAGTCCCAGTTGCTTGACCCCCACGCGGATATTGTCTTTGTCGAGCAGACGCATGACGCAGGACTGGCCGTGGTTGGTTGGGATGATCGAGACCCGCAGGTCGAGTTCTTTTTCACCGACGGTGATTTTGATCCGACCGTCTTGGGGGCGGCGGCGTTCGGCGATGTCGATTCGAGAGAGGATTTTGATTCTTGAGAGGATTGCACCTAGCAGACGTCGAGGGGGGCTATCTCGTTCGACCAGCACGCCGTCGATGCGATACCGGATTCGCACTCGGTCTTCGAAGGGTTCGACGTGGATATCTGAGGCTCGCAGCTGAACCGCCTCCTGAATCATCAGATGCACTAATTTAACGACCGGTGCCGAATCATCCCCTTCGCCGTCACCGTCGTTTAAGTTGTCTTCTTCGGTGGTGGTAAAGTCGATTTGGGTATCGGTGAATTCTTGGAGCATCGAGTCGGCGGATTCTTCGCCGACTTGACCGTAGTATCGGTTGATGGCTTCTTGGATATGTTCCAGGGGGGCCAGAGCGGTTTCGACTTTGCGGTTGAGGATGAACCGGAGTTTTTCGATGGTTTCGATATCGAAGGGGTCTGCGACGAGGACTTTGATGGTGTCATCTTCGTCGGCTACGGGGATGATTTTGTTTTCCCGGGCGACCGATTCGGGGACCAGTTCGATGACTTGGTCTGGGATTCGGATTGACTGAAGATCGACGTACTCGAAGTGGTGGAATTCCGCGAGAGCTTGGGTGACTTCTTCGCCTGTGGCATAGCCCAGGCTCACGAGCATCGTGCCGATTTGTTTATCCTCTTTTCTTGCGAGGGACTTTGCTTCGTTGAGTTGGTCTAGGGAGATGGTTCCGCGAGACAGAAGTAGATCGGTGTAATCCCGGGCAGGACCAGGCATAGACGGGTCTCCGTCGAGAGGCGAAAAGGCGATGAAGGGAAAACATAAGTTTGGCCGATTCAGCGGTGGCTTAGCGGCCTGAGTATCGTCGACCCAAATAACATCGCGCAATTGGAATGGTTGACGTTGTTGGGTCTGGTTGTGCAAGTATACTCGACGCGAAGTCCTAACAACAAACACGAAACGGGCGGTGCTGCGGCGTTTTCCATGAAAAATCCGGTGGAGTTGCAAGGCCCAGCCCGGGCCGGCCCCCAGGGCCCTAGTTTTATGGCCATCGCTTTGGCCTTGTTGGTGTTGTACATCGTCTGGGGTTCGACGTATTTGGCGATTCGGGTGGGGGTGCAGACCTTTCCTCCGTTTTTGATGGGATCGGTTCGCTTTGCGGTCGCCGGGGTATTGTTGTTGGTATTTTTGCAGTGGTACCGGGGCGTTCGATTGACGTTCAGGCAGTGCTTGGACAACTCGATTGGCGGTTTCTTTATGTTGCTTGGCGGCAACGGGCTGGTTTCGTGGGCTTGCCAGGAGATTCCATCGGGGATTGCCACGTTGGTTGTTGCGTTAAACCCTTTGTTCTTTGTGGCTGCTGAGTGGCTGTTGGGGGCTTGGACGCAGCATCGCCAGAGTCTCTCTTCGGACGACTCTCTGGAGGTGGCTGAGCCGTCGAGTTTGGGTTCGGTGGTTCTTGCAACGCTCCCGAGTGTTTGGACGCAGGTAGGATTGCTGGTTGGCTTTTTGGGTTTATGCATTTTGGTAGGGCCATCGATCTTGAGTTCGGGGGCTAGTCAGTTGTCGTTGCCTCGGATCGGGGGCCTTGTGTGGGCATGTTTGAACTGGACGATCGGTTCGATGTATATTCGGCACGTGCCTCATGCTGCCGACCCGATGGCAGGGGCGTCGGTTCAGATGCTTGCTGGTGGCTTTTTCATGTTTTTGGCCAGTTACTTGCTGGGGGAGCTGAACGGATTTCATTGGGGGCAGATCGCCCCGGAGGCATGGTGGTCGTGGCTTTACCTAGTTCTGGCCGGCTCACTCATTGGCTATACCTCGTTTGTATGGCTGATCAAGCATGCCACACCGACGCTTGTAAGCACGTATGGGTACATCAATCCGATGATTGCTGTTTTTCTGGGTTGGTGGGTTTTAGGGGAGCAAGTAGGACCCAGGGTGCTCATTGCAAGCGCGACGATTATTGCGGGGGTTGCGATGATTTCGTGGTCCAAACGGTAGACCCTGGCAGATTTTGGCCAAACCGTTTATCATCTGGCGGGTTTGATTCGGCACTGAGGATTCTTGGCAAGGGACGATAGCAGGTGAGTGACCAGGACAAGCGAGGGTTCTTGGCGTTGGAGGACGGCACGGTGCTCGAAGGCATATCGATCGGTGCCGATGGGGAGCGTGACGGCGAAGTCTGCTTTAATACTTCGATCACCGGCTATCAGGAGATTTTGACCGATCCGAGCTATCGGGGTCAGATCGTCACGATGACTTATCCGATGATCGGCAATGTTGGGATCAACATGCAGGACTGCGAATCTGAGCGTCCACATGCGGCTGGTTTTATCGTTCGCGAGAGCAGTCGACTTCGCAGCAACTACCGCGCCGAGAGTTCGCTCAGCGAGTATCTAATAAACCACGGCGTCGTCGCGATCGCGGGGATCGACACCCGAGCACTGGTCCGTCGCATTCGCGATCGGGGTGCCCAGCGAGGGGTCCTTTCCACAATCGATTTGAACCATGATTCGCTAGTGGAGAAAGCTCGCAAAAGTCCAGGTTTGGTCGGACGCGATTTGGTCCGCGAAGTCGTCCCCGAATCGGCCCGTAACTGGTCGGAGCCTCTGCACCAACTGGCCGGTGCGACAAGCATCGAATCGTCAAATTCCAATGCTCGCAGTTTCCATGTCGTGTGCTTGGATTTTGGAATGAAGTGGAACATCGCGCGGCACTTGGCCAACCGAGGCAATCGCGTGACGATACTTCCAGGGACCGCAACAGCCAACGACATTTTGGCTTTGAATCCCGATGGAGTCTTCTTGAGCAACGGACCAGGCGATCCTGAACCATTGACTTACGCCCAGCAAACGATTCGAAGTGTGCTTGGCAAGAAACCTGTTTTTGGAATCTGCCTTGGGCATCAACTCCTTTCCCTTGCAAGTGGTGCCAAAACGTTCAAGCTCAAGTTTGGTCATCGGGGTGCGAACCAACCGGTGCTGCAGTGTGGAACCGGGCGAGTCGAGATCACTTCGCAGAACCACGGATTTGCGGTCGAAGAGTCCAGTTTACCGGATTGCTTAGAGATCACTCATAGGAACTTGAACGACAATACGATCGCGGGTGTCAGGCACAAGCAGCTGCCCGCTTTTAGTGTGCAATATCACCCTGAGGCTTCTGCTGGGCCTCACGATAGCGCGTACTTGTTCGATGAGTTTCAAAGCCTGATGCATCAGCATTGCGGTCGTTGAGTCATGCTTGCCAAACGCGTTATTCCATGTTTGGATGTTCATGCTGGAAGGGTGGTCAAGGGAACCAACTTTGTCCAGCTTCGCGATGCTGGGGATCCGGTGCAGATCGCCGCTCGTTATGAGCTTGAGGGTGCTGACGAGTTGGTCTTTCTTGACATCACGGCCAGTCACGAGGAGCGTTCGATCATGATCGATGTGGTGCGTCGCACGGCCGATCAGGTGTTTATGCCGCTGACTGTCGGGGGTGGGATACGAACCATTGAGGATATACGCGACTTGTTGCAAGCGGGTTGCGATAAAGTTTCGCTCAATTCCATCGCCTGCAAGAATCCGGATTTCATACGGCAAGCCTCCGAGCGTTTTGGAGCTCAGTGCATCGTTGTGAACATGGATCCACGAAGAGTGATCAAAGACGGGAAAGAGTTTTGGGAAGTCCACATCCATGGAGGTCGCACACCCACGGGGATCGAAGTCGTCGAGTGGGCCCAGAGAGTCCAGGAGCTCGGTGCCGGGGAGATCGTGGTCACTAGCATGGACCGCGACGGGACCAAAGACGGCTACGATCTACCGATCACCAAAGCGGTATCGCAGGCGGTTTCGATCCCGGTGGTCGCAAGTGGAGGGGCGGGAAATCCGCAGCATTTGGCCGACGCAATTTTGCTGGCCAAAGCCGATGCAGTTCTTGCGGCGAGCATCTTTCACTTCGGTCAATTCACGATTGCTGAAACGAAAAAACTCATGGCCCAGCAGGGAATCCCCGTTCGGCTTGGATAACTCAGGCCTGGGGCTGGCTGTTTTTATCCCTGTTTGTCGCGGGGAAATCGGATCAGCCAAGGGAAATCCAGATGACAACCTGGGCTTTATAAGTCAAACTATGGGGACTTATCCAAAATCCGATCCGTCATTTGACACCTCTTTGATTCTGCGCTATGTCCCATTCTTCTGAGCCACCTCGTGCCACGCACAGTCATGTTTCCTCTCCTGACGAATTGGCAGCATCCCTGCTGGGTACTAAGCAGGAGCTTGAAGTCGACAAGATGTTCAAGGCTTGTGTGAAGCTCGAGGGGAGCGACTTGCACATGAAAGTCGGTACACCGCCGATTGTTCGGGTCAAGGGGGATCTAAAGCCGCTGAATCGCCCACCGATCGAAGTCGACGAGATGGTGCGATTGCTCATTCCCATGCTTAACGAACGCAATCGCCGCATCTTTGAGGAAGAAGGGGGAGCGGACTTTTCGTACACGGTCAATGTCGACGGAGAGAACTGGCGATTTCGGGTCAACATGCTCAAGCAGCTTGGACGCCCTGGCTTGGTGGCTCGGCGGATCAACAACTTCATCCCGAACTTTGAGGGATTGTTTCTACCACCGGTCCTCGAGGAGCTTTGCAAGTACGACCAAGGGATGGTTTTGTTAGCTGGGGTTACCGGTTCGGGCAAAAGTACTACGATCGCTTCGATGCTCAATTGGGTCAACCGCAACTATCGCAAGCACATTTTGACGCTTGAGGACCCGATCGAGTTTGTCTACACCGAGGACAAGTGCTTGATCAACCAGCGCGAAGTTGGAGCCGATGTGAAGGACTTTAGCATCGCGATGAAGCATGCGGTTCGAGAAGACCCAGACATTATTCTCGTGGGTGAAATGCGGGACGAAGAGACCTTTATGACCGCGATCCACGCCGCGGAAACCGGTCACTTGGTCTTCGGTACCATCCACGCTTCCTCAGCACCATCGACAATCGGTCGTATCTTGGACTTGTTCCCGGAAGAGTTGCACAAGGCGATTCGCAACGCGATCGCTTTTAACATGAAGGGGATCGTCGCTCAAAAGCTCTTGCGATCGATTCGTCCGGGGGTCTCGCGTGTTCCAACGTGCGAAATCATGACTTTCACCCCCATGATCCGAAAACTGCTGCTCGAGGAGAAAGATCAAAAGCTTGCCGACGCGATTCGAATCGGTGCTGCCGAAGGGATGCAGGACTTCACCATGAGTCTCAAGCAGCTGATCGATGATGGTTTGATCGATCGGCCTACGGCGTTCGAAGTTGCCCCCAACCCCGAGGCGCTCAAGATGGCGCTCAAGGGGATCAACGTCAGCTCCCCGGGTATCATCTAATTGGTACCGATCGAATCTCTATTTCCCCATGCCTGCTCGTCCCGTTCCAATTGCTAACCATAGTCCTTTGATAGGTCCTTCATGATTTTCGGAAGAAAGAAAAAAAACGCAGACAAAAAAGATTCCGCTGGGGAGGTCGAAGTCCCCAATCTGGAAATCAAAGTTTCGGGAATCGGCAAGGAGGAAGCCGTCGGGTTGCTGATCGCCGCGAGGCAATTGCCTGGATATCCTTTAGCTATCACGCTAGTTGCCAATGCCATCAACTCTCGCGCTGATCGAATCTTGATCGATTTTTCTGCGCAGGGGGCTGTTGCACGTTACCGTGTCGATGGCATTTGGGAGTCGTTGCCGGCCATGGATCGACCCACTGCCGATGCGTTGTTGGTGGCCTGGAAAAAGGTCTTAGGGCTCAATCCAGCCGAACGCAAAGCGCGTCAGGATGGTAAGTTTGCGACGAACTTCAGAGACATCGATTGGGTGATCTCGTTCATGAGCACCGGAGTTCCTTCGGGCGAACGTGTCCTATTTACGATTGAACGCAAGAAGCCTGTGCTCAAGACCTTGGCCGATCTAGGCATGCGCGATGCAGTCCAGGAGAGCTACAAAGGGATGCTCAACGGGAACAAGGGATTGGTCATCATCAGCGCTCCGGCCACCCATGGACTGCCTACCACTTGGCGAATCTCTCTTGAAAACGCCGACAAGTTCGTCAGGGATTGGGTTTTGATCGAGAACAAGAAGAATCAAGAGCCAGAGATCATCAACGTCACAGAATATTTCTATGAGGATGGAGGCGATACACCTGAGCAACTGTTCGATAAGGTGCGACTTAAACAACCCGACGTTTACGTGTTACCCAGCTTAATCAATCCCCAGGTGGTCGAAGCCGTATTAGGTCAGATCCACAAAGAGCAAAAGCACATGGTCACGCGCACCGTCGCTGTCGATGCTGTCGATGCGCTGCTGCAGGTACTTAAGGGGAATCCTAAACATGCCAAAGCTCTTTTGGGGATTGCCCAAGGCGTTCTGAATCAGCGTTTGATTCGGCGACTATGCGAGTCCTGCAAACAAGCCTATCAGCCCAGCCCGCAACTGCTTCAGAAACTCAACCTGCCGGCCGGACGGGTTCCAAAACTCTACAAGCCGACGATCCCCCCTCCACCCGATCAGCGAGTCGATGCCAAGGGCAATCCGATCGAGATCGAGATTTGCAAAAAGTGCAATGGCCGAGGTTACTTTGGTCGCATGGCCCTCTTTGAGCTCCTGGTCGTGGACGATAAGGTCCGCAAGGCGGTCGCTCAGTTCATTGAAAAGCCCGATGAGTTGCGAAAGTTTTTAAAAGCCTCAGGGCATTCTGGATTCTTTGAAGAAGGGATCCTGGCCTGTGCGCTAGGTCAGACCAGTCTCGAAGAAGTCCAACGGGTCATGCAGGGCAAGTAATATTTTAAGGCTTAAGGCTTAAGGCGTAAGGCGTAAGGCGTAAGGCGTAAGGCGTAAGGCGTAAGGCAAGTGGGTTGAAGGGAAGAAGATATGGTTCTTAGAATTGGGTTGGCAGGTTGGATGCTTTTGCTGGTCAGCTTTTGTAACGCGGAGGCAGTGGCTCAGCAGACCGGGACCAAGCGAGCGATTTTCGCTGCTGATTACCAGAAGAAAATTGCTTCGCTGATGGATTCCGATGGCAATCCACGATGGTCGATCTCCATCGGTGACATTCATGATGCCCAGCCGCTGGCCGATGGTCGTTGGCTGATTCAAACCTCTTTTGGGAACGTTGTCGAGTTGGATGCCCAAGGCAAAGAGGTATGGAAGTTTGATGCGGGAAAGACCGACGCTGGGGGACCGATCGAGATCCATGCATTTCGCCGTTTACCCAATGGTCTGACCATGATCGCCCAGAGTGGTGCGGCCAGGATTATCGAAGTCGACAAATCGGGCAAGATCGTCCACAGCATTCCTTTGACGGTTCCTAAGCCCGATCCGCATCGGGACACACGGTTGGTTCGTCCGACCCCAAATGGCAACTACCTCGTAGCTCACGAGGCGCTTGGACTGGCTCGCGAGTACGACCGGACTGGCAAGATCGTCTGGGAGTACAACGTGGGATCCAAGCTATACGCTGCGGTCCGGCTTGCCAACGGCAATACCCTCATCGGTACAGGGGATGGGCATCGAGTCATTGAAGTCAATTCCAACAAGGAGATCGTTTGGGAGCTCAAGCAAGGAGATCTTTCGGGCGTGACGTTGGCATGGATCACCATGGTTGAGCGACTCGATAACGGGAATACATGGGTGGTCAACTGCCATGCGGGTCCAGAGAACCCGCAAGTCATCGAAGTAACGCCCGAGAAGAAAGTAGTCTGGAGCTTCAAGGACTTTCAGAGGTTTGGCAACGCGCTGCCGGTTGCGGTGCCTTTGGCACCCTAGTCGTGCTGACTTGCACATCGTTCCGAAACAACGCTCTGTCCTGTAATTAGAATGCATAGGCATGAATCCAAACACAACCAACATCCTGACCCGGCTTCAAAAGAACATGGAGTCGGTTGTGCTTGGCAAGCAGGAAGCGATTCGCAAGACTCTCATCGCACTACTTTCGGGTGAGCATATCCTCTTGGAGGATGTCCCTGGGGTAGGAAAAACTCTGGTGGCCAAGGCATTGGCTAAGAGTGTTGATGGACGATTCACTCGGGTTCAGTTCACTCCGGATTTGCTCCCTAGCGACATCGTTGGCAGTAGCATTTACCACAACGGCGAGTTCAAATTTTCGCAAGGCCCTATCTTTGCCAACATCGTCTTGGGAGATGAGATCAACCGGGCACCTCCCCGTACCCAAAGCGCCTTGCTTGAAGCGATGAGCGAGCGGCAAGCGAGTATTGACGGGACCACCTATCCGATGCCTGATCCTTTCATGGTGATCGCAACGCAGAACCCTTTTGAATTCGAGGGGACTTATGTTTTGCCTGAGAGCCAATTGGATCGATTCCTCATGCGGATTGATTTAGGGTATCCTGCCAGAGAGGCCGAACGGAATGTACTTCGTTCCCATCGCGAGGGTGAACCGGTGGACTCACTCGATAGCGCCGTGAGCTTGGCAGAGATCAAGTCGATGCAGGCGCAGGTCCGCGAGGTGCGTTTCGAGGACTCACTGGTGGATTACTTACAAGACATTGTCGATCGGACTAGGCAGAGCAACGATTTGCAGGTGGGGGTCAGCACCCGAGGGGCGCTTGCGTTTTATCGAGCTGCACAGGCCAAGGCCCTTCTGGGAGGACGAGACTACGTGGTTCCAGATGACATCAAAGAATTGGCGATCTGCGTGTTATCCCATCGCGTGATGCCTCGGGGTTTTGCGGCTGGCAGTGAACGACTCGCCGTCGAGTCGATGATCCAAAGGTGCTTAGAGTCGGTAGTGGTTCCGGTATAAAAGGTCCATTGCCATGCGATCTGTGATGCTGCAGCCTATTGCCAAGATTCGGGAGCTGAGCAATCGGCTGTTGGGAACGTATCGGGTTTTTAGGCATTCGAGCAATCCTGTTTACACCAGGCTCACACGCGAGGGCTGGCAGTTTTGTTTCATGATCGCCTTTGTTCTTTTAGGCGCTGCGCTTCGCAATGCGAATCTGATGGTGATTCTGGCAGGAACGCTTATCGGAATGGTTTGGGTGCAATGGCGAGTATGCACCAGGACATTATCGAATCTATCGGTATCGCGCCGATTGCCTCGGACCCTCCAAGCGCGACGTCCCTTTGAGATTGAACTGAGTCTTAAGAATCCCAAGTCTTGGCTTGGAGCGTGGTTGGTACTGGTGCAAGATCGATTGGTGTACGCACCGACTGAAAAATCGATTCACAGCGCATCGCAGTCGATCCGACTGCTCTTTCTATCGATACCACCAAAGACATCGAGCTCGCAGCGTTATCAATGCACTGCGGATCGAAGAGGCCGTTATCAGTGGCTTGGTCTTGAGCTGACCACTCGTTTTCCACTTGGGCTCATGAAGGCCTTTTTGCCTGATAAGACAACGATGTTTTTGATCGTTCACCCAGCATTGGGTAAGCTATCTCCGAGCTGGAATGAGCTCTTTCGCAAAAGGGATTCTGGAAATCGGCAACGGCAAGTGCGAGCCATGAGTGACGAAGGAGACTTCTTTGGCCTGAGAGCTTATCGCCCTGGGGACTCCAAGCGTTGGATACACTGGCGTTCGTCGGCTCGTCGCGACGAGTTGGTCGTCAAGCAATTCCAAAAACCCGAGAATCAAGAGTTGGTGATCTTGTTGGATTTAAACGGTCCTAGTTCCAACGACGATGTAGCAAAGAAGGAATATGCAGCGATCGAAGACGCGGCGGTTGAGCTGGTTGCGACCTTGGTCCACCAGATCACTTCGAGCAACATCGGGTCCGTTACGGTCGCGATCAGCGACAATACTCCAACGGTCGCTTCGCGGGTTTCGGCAAAATCGCAAGCTTATTTTCTTCAAGAAAGACTGGCCACGGCCCAGGGTAGCTCTAGCTCCTTTCTGGGGCAGACACTTGAGCTGTTGGAACGCGAGCATCGCACCGTCGATCACCTTTTGGTTGTCAGCACTCGAGGGATGCCTGAGCATTTTGTCGATGCCAAGAAAGCGTCGGCAGCAACCTTGGGAACAACGCATGCCTTTTGGAGATCGATTCGATGGCTCGATGTCCGCTCGAGCGAAATGGTCCGCTACTTTACCCCTGCCCCTTGATTGGGATTGCCACTTGGGCGTGTCGCTTGGATTTGTTCGATGCGTTTTTGGTACTGCTGGGCTAAATCAGCTTGACCGATGTTTTGGTAAGCCTGTGCGATTTTCTCAAGCGTGGGAATCGGGTTTTGTGAACTGCGCAGCGAGATTTCATACTGAGCGATCGCTTCGGTCCATCGTTGTTGTTTGGTCAGGATCAGTCCTAGGGTATCTCGATACGAAGCGGAATTAGGAAGGAGCTCGACGGCCCTTTGAGCGTAACGATAAGCTTGCTGAGCATCGGCCGATGTGGCTTCGGGACGACTGACCATAAGCCACGCGAGATTGTTTAAGGCCGGATGGAAGTCTGGATATTTCTCCGTGATTTCCTGGAGCAGTTCGATCGCTGGGTCGAGCTGCCCGGGGCTTATGGATACCGAGTTGATGCCAGAGGCTCCGAGCAAGAGATTCGATCGTGCGAACATGAGTTCCGGGATGTGTTTCGAATCCGAAAGCAGTTGATCGATCTTCTGGTTTAACACCTCTTGGATCGCTTGCGATTTTGGGTCGGCGCATAGCTGCGACAGAGCTTCAAAGATCAATTGGCTATCGGGATTCCACTCGATGGCTTGCTCAATGTTGCTCCATTGCTGATCGACCGGACCCTGCAGGTTCCTTTGTTTCTGGAACTTCATCAAATACACATCGCATATACCTTGGGGAAAACGTGGGTCCTTCGTCAATTTCCAACCTGTCTTCATGCTTTCGATGGCAAGGTCGAATTCGCCCAGGCGACCCATGGCCGTCGCGTATCGGATGCGCGGCTCGGCGTCGGCAGGATTCTGGCTAACTTGCTTCTCGTAAACTTGTGCCGCACGGCTCAGAGCGTTTCTAGCGGCGCTCAAGTCGCCGCGAGCCAAAAGAACTTCCGAGAGCGCAAACCAATACTCGGGCGCTGTTTGAGCAAGTTTGGAAAGCTCGTTGTAAGCTAGTTCCGATTGGCCTGTGGCCAAGTAGTATTCGCTGCGCACGCGTTGCAGGGGTTGATCATCTAGGCTGATCGATTGCTGCAGATGCCAACCCAGAGCCCTGAGGGCTTGATTGTCGATAGGTCGGCGGCTTAGGATCGATGCACTGGCAAGGGCTCTGGCGCGATGGGCAGGCGCGTAGCCCTGGGCATCCTCGGGCGCCAGTTGCTCGACGATGCCATCGGACTCAGCCGCCACGTTGGCGGAATTCAGGTCGGCCAAGCGGCGTGCTAATTCAAAACGATCTTCTGCGTCAAACGGGGACTTGTCGGCCAAAATACGCTGACCTATCCGGACCAGTTGTCCCTCAGAGAGTTGGCCTTCTTCGAGCCTTTTGCGATACCTTTTTTGGAGGCTTGATGAAGTCATACTCGCGGCAAACCCCGAGCCTAAAACGACCAGCATCAAGGCCCAAGCTGGAGCCGATCGCATCAGCAATCGCCGGCGCGCAAGAAGCGACTCCGGGGTGGTTGCCTCCGGATCTTTGCTGAACCAGTGGGCGTAGAAATAAACCAACGGCTCGACCGATTGGCGAGCCAATCTGGAGAGAAAAGAAACGATCCAATCGAGGATTGCCACGGCAGGGTGCAGATGAAAAATTGGGGTTAGTCAGGGTTCGAATGAACCTTAAAGATTCTAGTTGCAACCAGTCCCTATCGCGTGACTTAAGTGGTTAATTACCATGGTTCTTAATGATTTTTCGGTGGCTTTTTGACCCGAGACATAGTGAACCACCAGGACGCTGAGGCACTTGGGAAGCAACGTTGGATTTGCGGGGTGTTTTCCAGCTAGCGTAAATGAATTCATTTGCTAAATTTTTTCGTCGATTCCTTCCATTTCACACTGACCCTTTGGGATTCGAATGATGGCCAGAGATATTTTGTTTTTGCTCAAAGAGGATTTTCCCGACGGGCCTGGTGCTCCGTACTACTGCCCGGATTGCGCTCAGATCACTGGCGTATTGTCATACTTTCCAAAACTGCGCCATCAGCTTGACATTCGGTACGTAGATTTTGCCAAGCCTCGCAAAGAGATCGTCGCTATGCTTTCGGAGCAGCACCAAGGTTGCCCGGTGTTGGTCTTGGACCAACCCCCTGCGATGGATGCATTGGCCTATTTGACCGGTCAGATCAACGGCAAGAGTTTTATTGCGGGGGCCAAGGCGATCGGGAATTATTGGGCCTACAAGTATGGCGTATCGCGGCCTCACTGATTCTGGAGTCGCGACCACCGTTATTCACCAAAGCAAGCGATGTTTCCTTTATCGGTCAGGGCGATCATTTTACCTTGGCCGATCGCCACCGACGCGAGCACTTGTCCTGTGAGTTGGTAGCTCCAGACTTCTGCGCCATCAGCGATGTTCAGAGCTACTAGTTTTCCATCGAGTCCTCCGACCCATACTCTGTCATCGCAGATAACAGGAGAAGCGTCGCATCGTTTTCGAACGATTGCCTCCCAAACCATCTTGCCATCCTCCAAATCGATCGCCAGAACGCGTCGATTGCGGGTCGTGATTACGGCAAGTTTCTTTTCTGAAGCGTTGTTGTTGGAATAAATCGCAGGACTGGAACGGACTTCCTGAGCTCGCTCGGCGTCGGCGAACCCCCACTTTTTCTGGCTGTTGGCGAGGTCATAAGCCAGCACTTGGCCGGCTTGGGTGGGAACGATAGCGACCGAAGCGTACATCGCTGGAGTCGAACCGCTAGGGCCATCCAAGGGCAATCCATCCCCTTGAGCAGTTCCTTGCTTTAAGTCGATTTTATGCAGTCTACCGTCGCAACCTCCCAGCAGCGCCGTCTGTTGCCAAATCGTAGGTGCCGAGCGGAGTTGGTCGCCGGTGGAGTACTCCCAAGCCTTGGTCCCATCGCTGAGTTTGAAGGCAAAGAGCACACCACCTTCGCTGCTGATGAGGACCAAGTCATCGTAAAAATTGGCACCGCTGGCCATCGCTTGCATGACATCGGCTTCCCAAAGGACTTGGCCGTCTTTGGCTCCAAGGCAATAGATGTGACCGTCGTAATCGCCAAGGATGAGTTTTCCATCTTGGAGTGCTAGGGAAGCGACAAAACCGTTTTTAAAGGATTTTTTCCAAATCTCGGATCCGTCGGTTAGGTTCAGGCAGTAGACATTGCCTTCGACGTCGGCCGCGAAGCATTTGCCGTCGCTGAGCACGGGGGTTCCTTCAAAGCCTGATTTCTCGAATGTCTTTTCCCAAAGGAGTTTGGGTTCTTTGTTGAGTTTTCCGGCCACAAAGCCGCTTGAACCTGCATCGGCACGGCTGACCAGCCAGTCTTGGGCGCCAGCGACTGGATCGACAAGGCAGAATCCTATCGACACAGGGAGCGTTGCGTGGGCAAGCCATCGACGTAGGAAATTGAATGGACTCATAGGTGCACAGGGACGGATTGAAAAAGGGACTTGCTCGGGGCCGCAGCTTGGGTGCTTCTGTTAAAAAACAGCGAAGATGCGCCTTGGAATTTACCTAAATCTGCCAGTTATTGAAGAGAAAACAAGACATAATAAGACTAGAAGATTTTTGGTTTATCTTTCATCAAGGAGATGTTCCTTATGCTCGCACATGGTGGTCTTTGGTTGCTCGACCCGGTCATTCACTTACCCGGCCCCGCTTTTTTGATCCTTTTAGGGGGTCTGGTCACAGCGGGTCTTATCGCAAGCAAGTATCTGATGAATCGGTCGATGCAAGACGATTTACCTAGGATGAAGATTCCCAGCCAGATCGATCCTTATTCGATCGCCTTTTTAAGGGGAGGGGATTCCGAGGTGATCCGTACGGCGATGGTGGAGTTGGTCGAATCGGGTTGGATTGTCCAGGAGGCGGCCCCGACTGGTTTGAAAAAGTGGACTGCAGCCAAGACACCCAAGTGGAAAACCGACTACCAAGGCCGCTCGGTGGATTCCTTGGGAGAGCTTCAGCGGTTGATTGCCAAGCACTTTGAAATTGCACAGCCGGCACCTAGTGTGTTCGAGGAGACGTTGATGACCAAGGCTCGATCGATCAATGAGCCTTATCGCAAGTGGGTTTACCAAGAGCAATTGTGGAATCCTCCCAAGAGTGATCCTAAGGTGACTAGGTGGCTGATATCGGCTTGCGTGGTCCTGGAATCCTTGGCAGTCTATAAGTTGTTACATGCGATGACTGAGCACCGCAGCAATGTGGGCTTTTTAGCCGCTGGACTGTTGGTGATACCTTTGTTGTTCTTCCTGGTAAGCCGCCGAGCGCGACTCAGCCAGCGGGGGATCAAGTATTTGCTTGATGTTCAGAGGGCTTGTACGACGGTGCGCAAGGTCAAGCATGCGGTCGTTCCGGTGCGTCCAAGCGGGTCGGATTATTCAAGCCGAGATTCGGTATCGAGTTTGGCTGGAAGCCTATCGCTGAGTCTTTTGGGAATGGGAGTCTTCGGAGTCTCAGCCTTGCAGGGGAGTGAACTCGATCCACTGTATCTGTCTTATCAAAGGTCGGCCAATACATCCAGCGGCTGCGGTGGTGCAGGCTGTGGGAGTTCCTGCGGGGGCGGAAGTGGCTGCGGGGGCGGAAGTGGATGCGGAGGTGGTGGTTGTGGCGGTGGCGGATGCGGTGGTTGTGGGGGTGGCTAGTGGATTGGTCATCACTGCCTGAGCTTGGGGTTGGTATCGGTTATCGAGAGCCATTCTTGGGAGAGCTGTTCGATTGTCGCAGTTCCATCGAGTTCCTCGAGGTGACAGCCGATCACTACTTTGAACCGATTGATTCCAAAGAAGCAGAGCTCGACTTATTTGCAACCAACTTTCCTTTGATTCCCCATGGACTTGCGATGTCCCTGGGGAGTGCCGAAGGCCTTGATGAGAGTTATTTGAAGCTTTACTCGGAGTTGGTGGATCGACTCAAGCCGGCTTGGTGCAGTGAGCACATTTCGTTTACCAGAGCTGGTGGGATAGACATCGGACATTTGACGCCGGTTCCCAAGACGGATGCTGCGCTTGGGGTTCTCCATGACAATATCGCTCGGCTGCAAGACTCGATCCAAGTCCCCTTGATCCTTGAGAACATCACCGACACGATCCGATATCCTACGGAGAGCTATGACGGGGCGGATTTTTTGTGCAAGCTGTGCGATCAGAACCAAGTGGGTTTGTTATTGGACGTGACGAACTTGTTCATCAATTCGCAAAACCAATGCTTTGATCCAGTCGAGTTCTTGCGTCGATTGCCTGCGGATCGGATCATTCAGTTGCATTTTGTGGGTGGCTTTATCGAAAATGGAGTTTGGGTCGACAGCCATTCTGGCGCGACTCAAGAACCGATTTGGGAGCTGATCGAACAAGTCCTTGGTCTTGCAGCCGTCAAGGGAATGATTCTCGAGCGAGACGAGAACCTACCGGCGTTAAGAGAGTTGACCCCTGAGTTAGAGCATGCCAGAGCCATTGTCCAGCGAGTTCGACGAGCGTCGTGAGTTAGAGCGACTCCAAGCCGCATTGGCAGCCAGACTGGTTTATCCAGATCGGCCCATCGGGGGGCTTGGGCTAGAGGCCATTGAGTTGGACCGTGCGGCTGAAACGCTGGTCCGCAAGAGGATCTCGCAGACGCGTGGATTATTGCCCCGGAGCGTGGAGTTGTTGGGGAAAGAGTACCGCAAGAGTTTCCGCGAGTTTGCAAGGAGTCATCATTTTGATGGGCATCGGGCGATCTTGATCGATGCAGAGCGGTTTGCTGGATGGATGCTTGCGCGTGCCAGAGACAAAAGCAAGACCGAGCCGATGGATTTGGAGTTGCAAGAGGCCTTGCGCTGGGAGCAGGAGATGTGCCGAGCTAGGCTCAGTCGTTTTCGGGTGCGTTGGATCTGCGTTGGCCGAAAGGTCCGCTTGGTGATTCGTATGGGCAAGTACTTGAGGGTTTGGGGCCAGGGAGTTTAACCGCAAAGTTGTTGCTAGCCGGGGATTCAAGGGTTGCTACAATAGCCGACGGTTTCGTTTCTTCAAGAAGAATGTCGGAGTTTGTGTCGCTATGGATAAAGCCATCTATCGATCGTGGTTGGGGGTTTTGGTTTGTTTTTTTGTATCTCTTTTAACGTCGTTTAGAAGCATGGCTCAGGAATCAGCAAGTTCTACCTCAGGTAACGAGTCATCCGAGGACCCCTTTGTATGGCTTGAAGATGTTCTGGGGGATAGGGCTTTGGAGTGGGTCAAGGCCCGCAATGCCTTATCGGTCAAGCGAATGGAAAGCGAGCCGAGTTTCCAGGAGCTTCGATCGGACTTGTTGGACATACTTGATTCGAGCGCTCGGATTCCGTTTGTTACTAAGCGAGGGGAATACTATTACAACTTTTGGCGAGACAAGACCAATGAGCGGGGTTTGTGGCGACGAACGACGCTGGAGGAATACAAGAAGTCTGAGCCGAAGTGGGAGGTGATCCTGGACCTTGATGCTCTTGGTAAGTCGGAGGGTGAGAATTGGGTTTGGAAGGGAGCGGCTCTTTTGCGACCAGATTACAACCGCGCGCTGATCACTCTTTCGCGGGGTGGGGCTGATGCGAATGTGACTCGTGAATTCGATCTGTCCAGCAAGACCTTTGTTAAGGACGGTTTTCGTCTGCCGGAGTCCAAAGGAAGTGTTTCATGGGTGGATATCGATCATATTTTTGTATCGACAGATTTTGGTCAAGGGTCGATGACCGATTCGGGATATCCTCGGATAGCCAAGCTATGGAAGCGAGGGACCCCTTTGGAGCAGGCCAAAGTGATTTATGAGGGTAAGCAGGACGACATGTCGGTAGGAGCCGTGCACGACGACGCACCCGGTTACGAGCGGAACTATGTCACTCGCAACATCGCCTTTTACAACGATGAGCTTTATTGGGTCAAGGGGGCAGACGAGTTGGTGAAGATCGACGCTCCCAATACAGCCAACAAGAGTGTCTACAAAAACAACTTGCTTTTGGAACTGCGTGAACCTTGGACCGTCGGATCCAAGACGTATCGAGGTGGATCGCTATTGGTGGCGGATTTTGAGGCTTATCTTGGTGGCAATCGGGATATGGAGATTCTTTTTGAGCCCACCGACAGCACCGCGTTATCGAGTGTTACGACGACCAAGGACTATGTCCTGATCAATGTGTTGGAGGATGTCAAGAATCGGATTTATGTGCTCAGTCCAGGCGTTTCGTCTGCGGGTGCAAAGAATTGGTCGCGGCAGTCGCTTGTGGGTGCGCCTGCATTTGGAACCGTTGGGGTCAGTGCAGTGGACCCTGACGATTCGAATGATTACTTCATGACCTCGACGGATTATTTGACACCTACGACGTTGTCGATCGGTACGGTCGGGCAAGTGCCGGAGGAACTGAAGCGGCTGCCTCATTTTTTTGATTCAAGTGGATTGGAGATCAGTCAGCACTTTGCGATCAGTGCCGATGGGACCAAGGTTCCTTATTTCATGGTCGCCAAGAAGGGATTGGAGTTGCATGGCAAGCACCCAACCCTTTTGTATGGATATGGTGGGTTTGAGATATCGCTGCAGCCCAACTACAGTGCGACGGTCGGGCGAGCTTGGTTGACTCAAGGAGGCCTTTACGTTGTAGCGAACATTCGTGGCGGGGGTGAGTATGGACCTAGGTGGCATCAGGCGGCCTTGAAGGAGAACCGACTGAAGGCTTACGAGGATTTTGCAGCGGTGGCAAAGGATTTGGTAAAGCGTGGGGTGACATGCAAGGAGAAATTGGGGATCCAAGGTGGTTCCAACGGTGGGTTGTTGGTAGGCAACATGATCGCGCTTTATCCAGATTTGTTTGAAGCCGGAGTGTGCCAAGTTCCTTTGTTGGACATGAAGCGATACAACAAGCTCTTGGCGGGAGCCTCGTGGATGGCTGAGTATGGAAATCCAGACTACCCCGAGCAATGGGCTTATATTCGTAAATTTTCGCCTTATCAGAATGTTCAGGAGTCGGTGCGATACCCCAAGGTATTGTTTACTACTTCGACGCGTGATGACCGGGTGCATCCGGGTCATGCTCGTAAGATGATGGCCAAGATGGAGTCGCAGGGTCATGCGGTCTGGTACTACGAGAACATCGAGGGTGGGCACGGAGGTGCTGCCAACAACAAGCAGTCGGCGTTCATGCAGGCTCTGGCTTATACGTTCCTTAGGCAAGAGTTGATGAAGTAGATGTCGAAGCATCGTGTGGTTTTGGCGATGAGTGGAGGGGTCGACTCGAGCGTTGCTGCAGGGTTGTTGCTCGAGCAAGGCTACGAAGTCGTCGGGGTATTCATGCGGCACGGCGAGCAATCCAGCAAGGCTTGCGATCTTGGGGATGGGAAACCCAACCCACTGTTGCCGATTTTAGAAGGTCGCTTGGATCACAAGCAAGGCTGTTGCAGCGCCAGCGATGCAGCCGATGCAAGGCGGGTTGCCGACAAGCTTTCGATACCGTTTTATGCTTTGGATTTGGAGTCGGAGTTCAAGCAGATTGTCGATTACTTCATCGATGAGTATCAGCGAGGGCGAACTCCCAATCCGTGCGTGCAATGCAATAATTGGATCAAATTTGGGCGTCTGTTTGACTATGCCGACGCGGTGGATGCTTATTATGTGGCCACGGGGCATTATGCCAGGATGATCAAGACGCCCTCTGGGACTCAAGACACCCAGTGGGAACTTCATCGCGGTCTCGACGACGACAAAGATCAGGCTTACGTGTTGACGGGAATCCAGCGGCATCTATTACCCAGGATGCTCCTGCCTGTGGGTGGCTTTCACAAGTCTCAGATTCGAGAGCGGGCAACCCAGATGGGGCTAAAGGTTGCCGATAAAAAGGATTCGCAGGAGATTTGTTTTGTCTCCAGTGGCAAGCATGCGGAATTCGTAAGAGACAAAAGTTCGCTAGACACGTCTGGTGAGATTGTGACTTCCGATGGCAAGGTCGTCGGTCATCATCCGGGGATCGAAGGATTTACGATCGGGCAGCGCAAGGGTTTGGGTGTCGCCATGGGGTCCCCTTATTATGTCACTGCGGTGGATCGGCAGGCCAGACGCGTTGTGATAGGACCGCACCAGGAGTTGGCCAAGAGACGTTTGCGGGCCAGCCAGTGCAATTGGTTGGCGGATTTTCCCTTAGGCGAGCCGACGCTGGCTCAAGTTCAGTTCCGGTACAATTCGGCACCTAGCGATGCGATGGTCACAAGGGATCCTCAAGGGGATATCCAAGTCGAGTTCCTCGACGATGTATTTGGAGTGTCCCCGGGCCAACTGGCTGCGGTGTTCCTTGGAACCCGCGCGATCGGTTGCGGTTGGATCGTTTAAGGTTTTTTGCAGCGGCCTGCAACGGCGCAACTTGCGCATGAGCTTTTGCCGGCTGCTTGTGGATCTGCGTTTGAGGATCCGCAGGAAGAGCCCGTCCCGCATCCTGGACCGCAACCTTGTTCAATCCGTTGATACGTTTGGGAGTTTTTGACAAAGGACTGGTAGATCTCCGTCAAAGGCTCGAGCAGTACGTTGGTTGCCAAGGAGGGTTCGCCCAGGAATTCAAAGGCGACGGATTTGCCATCGATGCTCGTGGCAATATCAAGGAGTGTATCGGGGGATTTTTGCGAATGCAGAAAGCTTTGGCATATCTGGATCGCTTGGCGGTTGATCGATTGAAGTTGATTCCAGAGCCAATGGTCTTGGGTGGTTGCATCTCGAACCCAGTGAGCGATGGAAGTTTCCGAGGGATTTTGCAGAGGGTCCAGTTCGCTGTGGTGTTGGGTGTCCGAGAGGATCTCTGCAAGTTCGAGTCCAAAGTTGGATCGGCAGATGATCCATTGGCCGCGTTGGAGATGTCGAAGCCCTGCGTGGACTGGCCTCAGGTCGCCTTGGGCGACCATTCGGGCAAAAGCGTAGGCAGGGGTTGAATTCATGCGTCTCCTCGAATCATCTGTGTCGAAGCAGGGAGTATAATTGCAGATGGTAGTTACGGGAAGATTGTCAGGCAATCCAGGAGTTGATAACACGATGGATAGGCTTATTGGTAGGCGATTAGGGACGCTAGTACTCGGTGGGATCGGTTTGCTTGTGAGCCAATATGGTTTGGCAACTTTGGCGGTGGGTCAGGACCAGCTAGCCCGTGAGGTTTTGTTCCAAGAGGATTTCGAAAACGGGCGTTCGCGTTGGGATACCACAGACGATGGAGCTTGGGACATCCTGCAAAACCAAGGAAACTCTACCTTTGGGCTCAACAAACGCATCAGCAACTACCAGCCCAAAGTCCGGAGCCCGCACAACATCGCGATGATCAAAGGTCTCACAGCGGGCGACTTGCAAATCACGTTTCGGGTCCGAAGCACGCATGACACGGGCAACCATCGCGATTGCTGCGTGTTTTTTGGATACCAAGACCCCGAGCATTTCTATTACGTGCATCTTGGAGCCAAGCCTGATCCAGCTAGCGGGCAGATCATGATCGTCAACGGCGAGCCACGTCGACCCCTTACCAAGAATCAGAGCCCCATTGCATGGGATGATCGATGGCATGCCGTCAAGGTGATTCGCAAGGTATCCGATGGCACGATCGAGATTTACTTTGACGACATGGACCGACCGATCATGAAGGCCAACGACACAACGTTTCGAGCCGGTCGCGTCGGGATAGGATCGTTTGACGACCAGAATGAGTTTGATGACATCCGAGTCGAGAGTTTGAAAGAGGTTCCGAATCCTAAAACCAAGAACCAGGAAAAGAAACCGCCACAGAGGCCTACTCCCACGGTGGCCGACTACCCGTATGGCAAGGAGTCACCAAGGCAGCGATTTGACTTTTGGCAAGCTGAGTCCGACACGCCTACACCTGTGGTGTTACTGATCCACGGAGGGGGCTGGAGAAACGGAGACAAGACCGGGTATGGAAACAACCCAATCAAGAAGTACTTGCAGGAAGGCATTTCGGTTGCTGCGATCAATTATCGGTTTATAGAGCAAGCGATGGAGCAGGGGGTCGAGCCGCCGGTCAAGGCCCCTTTGATGGATGCCGCTAGGGCTCTGCAAACGATCCGATCCAAGGCAAAGCAGTGGAATATCGATTCAACACGGATTGGAGCAACGGGCAGTTCTGCCGGCGCTTGCACTTCATTGTGGTTAGCTTTGCACGATGAGATGGCCGACCCGGCCAGTACCGATCAGGTCGCCAGAGAATCGACTCGTTTGGCTTGTGCTGCGGTTGTAGGAGCACAGACCTCGTTGGATCCTAAGGAGCTTAGGGAATGGATCAGCAACAGCATTTATGGAGGGCATGCTTTCGGATTTGCGGCCAAGGGCAGGACCAGAGAGCAGGAATTTGATTTGCTTCTGGAGAACCGAGACAAGGTTCTGCCTTGGATTCAGCAGTATTCTCCGATCGCGCTGGTGTCGGCGGATGATCCACCGATTTTTTTGGAGTATCCGAATCAAAAGACGCCGCCAACATTCGGTGGCAAGGAATCGGATCCAACGCATTCGGCCATGTATGGTCTTCAGTTGCAAAAGGCTTATCGGTCTGCTAGGTTGCAATGCGATCTGGTGTTTCCGGGAAATAGAGATTCCGAATTTTCGAATTCGCACGAGTTTCTCATCCATCATTTGAAGAAGAGCAAGTAGGAAAAGCAAGTCGTTGGGAAACAGCATGGAAATCCAAGATCTAAAAACACCGTTGCATGAATGGCATCTGGGGCATGGGGCTCGCATGGCGCCGTTTGCAGGCTATCAGATGCCGATCCAATACAGTGGGATCGTTGCCGAGCACACCGCGACGCGTCATGGGGTGGGCGTGTTTGATATCTCTCACATGGGGAGGCTTCGATTCGACGGCCCTAGGGCCGACCAGTTGCTGGATCGGTTGCTCACTAGGCGAGTGTTGGACATGGAGCCAGGTCAGGTCAGGTATTCGCTGGTTTGCAACGAAGCTGGCGGGATTTTGGATGATGTGCTTGTCAGTTGTTTGGAGAGTCCAAGCGGTAAGATTTACTTTTTATTGGTGGTCAATGCCAGCAACAAGGAAAAGATTGTTCGTTGGCTGGGTCCTCATTTGGCGGAGTATCCGGACGTCGAATTTCATGATGTGACCGAATCGACGGCGATGATTGCCGTTCAGGGCCCCAAGGCTCTGCAGGTATGTGGGAAGCTGTTTCCACCGAGTGTGCTGGGGCTTGGGTATTACCGGTCCAAGGTGACCGAGCAGATGTCGAAACCTTGCGTGGTATCGCGGACAGGATATACCGGTGAGGATGGATTTGAGCTCATCGTCCGAGCCGAAGACGCACCGAGGGTCTGGGAAAATCTGCTTTTGGCTGGACGCGACTTGGGGATCTCTCCGGTTGGTTTGGGGGCTAGAGACACCCTCAGATTGGAGGCGGGGATGCCTTTGTACGGACATGAGCTCGATGAGAGCATCGACCCTTACCAAGCTGGATTAGGGTTTGCATGCCAGTGCAAAGACAGGGATTTCATCGGAAGAGACGTGTTGGCAAGCAAGTCCAAGCAATCGCAGGTGTCCAAGCGGGTAGGGATTTTTTTAGATGGCAGGAGAGCTGCCAGAGAGCGATCGGAATGTTTCGATTTGCAAGGCAATCGAATTGGAACCGTAACCAGCGGCACTTTTTCTCCGACGCTTCAAAAGCCCATATCGATGGCCTATTTGGACACGGGGGCATCGGCAATCGGTTCGGAGATTCAAGTCGATATTCGAGGGACTGCGTCGAAGGCTTGGGTTTGCGAATTGCCATTTTACAAGCGAGCGAGTTCCGTTTAGATTTTCGTTTTTCCCACCGAATTCTTTCATCGAGGTCTCTAGGTCTATGACGCTGTCACCGGAAAACTTGAAGTACTTGCCCTCGCACGAGTGGGTTTATGCACCCCAGGACGGTAGTGGAGTGGCGACGATTGGGATATCCGCCTTCGCGGTTGCTGAATTGAACGATCTTGTCTACATGGCACTTCCCAAAGTAGGACAGCCTCTAGAAGCGGGGCAGGAATTTGGTGAAGTCGAGAGTGTCAAGGCAGTCAGCCCGATGTACAGTCCCATCAGTGGTCAGATCGTCCAGGTCCACGAAGGGATTGTCGATCGCTTGGAGAGTTTAAATTCCGATGCCTACGCAGGGGGGTGGTTGATCAAGGTCAAGATCAGCGATCCGAGTCAGCTCGATGGCTTGCTGGATTACCAAGCCTATCAGAAGTTATTAGCCCAGCACGGCTAGGTCAAGGGTTGGCAAGCATGTCAGGTGTATCGATCGTTGTCATATCCGATTCTCCACGCCCAGGGCTTGAGAATATGGAGATCGATCAGAGATTACTGCTTGGGGCCAACGATCCGAGTTTTCTCAAGGGCCTGGATGCTGCTTGGAACCAGCCTGCGATCATTGTCCGATTGTACTATTGGTCTGAGCCGACTCTCTCGTTAGGCAACTTTCAGTCGATCCAGGAGCTAGAGACAGCCCAGGACACCAAGCGTTTTTCGGGACTAAAGCGACTGCCTTGGGTTCAACGAAAAACCGGAGGAGGGGCGATCCTTCATGACCAGGAGCTCACCTATAGCGTGATCGTTCCAAGTGGTTGTGAGTCGTTGCCTCTTGGGAGCAAGGGCCACAGCGAACGACTTTACCGAGCGGTGCATGAATCGGTAGTCGAAGGTTTAGTCGCGTTTGGACTAGATGCCAAGTTGTCTGAGAGCTGCACCTGTTCTTTTGGAAAAGGGAGACCAGAGCCCTTTTTGTGTTTCCATCGCAGGACTCCGGTCGATGTTTTGGTCGGTCAAAGCAAGATCCTCGGTAGTGCCCAAAGAAGGGTTAAGAGCGGTTTGTTGCAACACGGTAGTTTTTTAATTTCCAAATCTTCCGAATATCCGGATTTTGAGGGTGTTGGGGATTTGGGCAATTTGCCAGCCCGTTACCAAAGTGGACCTGTTGAGGTTTGGCAAGGTTGGTTAGAGGCTAGGATTTTCCGAGCGATTCAACATTTAATCGGCCCCCCCGAAAGGGTATTACGATTGAATCTGCCGGATGCATCGGTTAGGATTTAGATAGCCGCCCGGTTAGAGTTTCGGATCTTTAAGGTCAATACGGACTTATGTCATCTCCGACCGTAAGCGATCGCATGGTCGCTTACGCGTCCAAGTGTGGCTTGTCTCTTCAAATCGTGCGAGGAACGTATGAATATTTCGCTCAAGGTTCTTTCTGGAAACCATGAGGGAAAGTTGATTCCGATCAAGGAAGAAAAATTCTTTATTGGTCGAGGAGACGACTGCCATTTGCGTCCCAAGAGTGAGTCGGTCTCTCGCAGGCACTGCGCCTTTGTACAAAAAGAGGGTCGGTTGCTGCTGCTGGATCTCAAGAGTCGCAATGGTACGTTCGTCAACGACAAGCAGTTGACCCATGAGAAGGCGAAGATTCTCAAGTCCGGCGATCATATCAAAGTCGGCCAGTTGGAGTTCGAGGTCGTCATCGAGATTGGGATCGCCAACACCAAGAAACCGGAAGTCAGCACCGCTTCAGAGGTTGCCCAGCGGATTGCTGAGCAAGCCGAATCGAAGATCACCGATTCTCGCGAGAGTTTTGACATCAGTTCATGGTTGTTGGAAGCCGACCAAATCGATCGTCGCACGGTGGGGGCCGAACCGGACACTCGTCAGTTTCAAATGGAAGAGACAACGCGGTTGGACTCTGAGTTGATCCATGAATCCACCGAGCTAGATCCTACGAAGTCAGCGTCTAGCGAATCCGAGGGATCGGACTCTCCGGCCGATGAGTCGGGTGGAAAACTCAAGCGACCTGACAAGAAGCCACCGATGAAGTTACCGAAGCCTACTACAGGTCCGACAACCAAAAACACCAAGGATGCGGCGTCGGAGACTCTCAAGAAATATTTCGGCGGTCGCTAGACTCAACGCGGCGAAATCTCCTTGAAGCAGGCTCCTTGGACAGGACACTCCCGAGGAGGATTTACCGAATATGCTAAATGAATCCTGGTTGGCACGCTCGAGGAGTACAGCATGTGCCTTTGCCGTCTTGATCGGAATCGCTTTTGCGATAATCTCTCCGGTGGCTTTTGCGCAGCAACAGACATTGATCCTAGATAATGGGTTCTCTGTCGGACCGGGTGTGCTCCGGGTACTACCACGATTGGATAAGAAAGGGTATGCCGGGAGCAATGAAACGCAATCGGCTGCACGAATCGCCGGTTTAGATGATGGTCTTCGTGTGACTTACGTCAGCACCAAGCGAACGGATCGTCAGCCTATAGAGACCCCTGAGCCCTACAAGATCGCGATCAAGGTCAATCAAAGTGAAGTCAGCAAGAGCGACTTGGTGATCCAGGGCGGTTTGGGTAGTGCATTTAGTGCGACTCCGTTTGATCCATTTGGCCGACGGATCTACATGTTTCAGTCCCCTAGTAAGCAGATCGTGCAAGGAATCACAGAGGTTTCGCCTCAGTATGTTCGCATTCAGGGTTTGCGAGGTGTCGGCCAACAGACTTCGATTTCGTGGGACATGCGGGTTGGGATGTCGTCGATTCTCCCTGGTCAGTTGCGAGATGTTTTGGTGAGAAATGCAGATCCGAATCGAGCCCAGGATTGGCTTGATATCGTGAGCGTTTACTTGGCCGCAAAGCGATACTTCGAAGCGCGTCAGATGCTGGTAACTGCGATACAGAGGTTTCCGGAATTAGAGACCAGCAGACCTGAGATTAAACGAATCGATCAATTGCTCGCAGACCAGATGTTTGAGGCCGCCGTGATGGCTCAGAACGCAGGTCAGCACGAACTTGCCCAGCAAATCCTCAAAGGCTTTCAGGCCAACACCGTGTCGGTCGAGACTCAGTTAAAGATCGACAGGAGGCTCGAAGCCATTTCCAATGTGAAAAAGGAGTGCGATGAAATCCTTGCGTGGCTCAGAGAGGATTTAGCGAAGGTTTCGGATCCTGCGATTGGAACTGAGCTTGCGCCGATCCTCGATGAAATTGGTGAGTATCTGAATGAAGACACCCGAATCCGTTTTGCCGATTATGTCAATCAACGGACAGATCCTGGATTGACCGCCGATCAGCAAGCGGCCTTAGGTTTTGCTGGGTGGCTCTATGGAGCGGGGTTGGCCGAGAAAAACCTGTCGGTTGTTCGATCAGGGTATATCGCTCGAGGAATGATCTCTGAATTGCTTGCGGCGCGACGCAAGAATGATGCATTGATTCAATCGATCATGAAGCTGGAATCTGGTACACCCAGATATGTCGCCCGGATCTTGGAAAATATGCCACCAGCGATACAAACTCCGCAAGACTCACAGGTTCGTGCGGAAGTACCCAGCACAGAAGATCCCCAGCAGCGAGTCGAGGTGCCGGTTCCAGGTAGGTTCTTGCTGGAAGTGCCCACCAGTCGGGAGTTGGGGGCTCGAATGGTGCGATACATGGTGCAATTGCCAGCCGAATACAACCCATATCGCAAGTACCCGTGCGTCTTGGCCTTGCCCAGCGAAGAGATTCCATTTGGAGATGCGTTGGATTGGTGGACGATTCCCGATCGTTCCAACCCCCAGTTGCGATGCTATGGTGAGCCCTCTCGCAATGGTTACATTGTGGTTTCCCCCGAGTGGAACGAATCCAAACAACCTGTCTACAACTATACCGAAAATGAGCATCAGATGATCCTCAGGCCGCTCAGGGATGCGATGCGTCGATTCAGTATCGACACGGATCGGATTTTTGTAGCAGGCCATTTCATGGGTGCTGACGCCGCTTGGGATTTGGCGTTTGCACACCCGGACATCTGGGCCGGTGCGATCATGATCGGTGCGATTGCCAAGAAGTACATCATCCAGTATTGGCCTAACGCCAAGCACATTCCGACGTATTTCGTCAATGGGGAGTTCGACGGTGAGAATCCAATGTACCTGAACGCTTCGACTTGGGATAACATGCTCGATGATCGAAAAATCGATACGATGGTGACTTTGTATACCGGGCGGGGTCACGATCATTTTCAAGAGGAATTACCCAGGATCGTTCAATGGATGCAGATTCCGACCCGAAAACGCATGGTGGCACCGGATCGATTTAGCGTGGTCACCAGTCGGGCTGGCGACCGTTTCTTTTGGTGGTTTGAAACAACACAACTGAACCCCGACAAATTGGTACATCCTCTGCTTGAGCCTGATCGTTGGGACGAGTATGAGATCGAAGCCAGTTTGAATCGTGAGAACAATGCCGTGAGAATTCAGAAGGCTGCTGCCAAGGAGTTCAGTATCTGGCTTAGTCCGGACATGGTCGATTTCTCCAAGAAGATCACGATTGATGCCAAGGGGACGACGCGTCGTTATGATATCAATGGGTCGACCGACACGATCCTCCAAGATGTGCTTGGAAGAGCCGACCGACAGCACCCGTTTTGGGCTCGAATTGACACGCCGCTTAAGTAAACAACGATGACACAAAACCATCAACCATCGCCCTCTGGGTCGGCTTGCCGAGTATTGGTCTTGGGTGCACACCCCGACGACGCAGAGTTCTTTGCCGGGGGACTGCTGCATGAGCATGCTGCTCGATCCAGCGAAATTCGGCTTATCAGTGTCACCAATGGCCAATCGGGCCACCACACGCAAAGCGCCGATCAGCTTGTCGAGCGTAGGCGCCGCGAAGCGAAAGCGTCGGGGGATGTTCTAGGTTGTGAGTACGTTTGCTGGGACTTTCCCGATGGATCTTTACAGCCCAGTTTGCAAGTTCGCGAAGCGATTATCCGGGAGATACGTCGATTCGAGCCTGATTTGGTGTTAACGCATAGGCCATGGGATTATCACCCCGATCATCGCGCCGTCGGACAAGCGATCCAGGATGCTTCTTATATGGTGATGGTTCCAAAGATAGCGCCCGGTTATGCCGTCCCCAAGCAAGAGCCGGTGGTTGCCTACATGGTCGACATGTTCACGCGTCCGGTTGGTTTTCGAGCCGACTTTGTGCTCGATGCAACGGAGCATTTGGAGGGGATTTTGAGAATGCTTGGTTGCCATGAGTCTCAGTTTTTCGAATGGATTCCATGGATCGAGCGGATCCAGGACATGCCCACCGAACCGAAAGCGCGGGCAACTTGGATGAAGCGATTTTATCTGGAACGAACCGCTGGCAGAGGTTCCCGTTTTTGGAATTTGGATTGGGGACCTGTACCGCTTTTGATCGAAGCGTATGAAATCTCCGAATACGCTGGTAAATTACCTACCAGTGTCCAAGATCGGTTGTTTCCTGGATGTCGATCAGCGGGTCGAGAAAATTAGCATGCAGTCGCTTGCCGTCCTGGACTTTGAAACCGCCAACCATCAACCCAATTCCGCTTGCCAATTGGGTATTGTCATCGTTGAGCCTTGGAAAATTATTCGCCAGAAGCGTTGGATGATCCGTCCTCGTCGATTGTATTTTTCGCCAAGGTGCGTTCAGGTGCATGGGATTACTCCAGAGCATGTGATGGACGCACCGACATGGGAAGATATTTGGTCCGAGGTTCTCGATTGGATCGACGGCTCGGTCTTGATCGCTCACAATGCAGGTTTTGATGCCAATGTGTTGATGAACACTTGCTTGGCCAACGACATCGCATTGCCACCGATGGATGTGCAATGCACGAGGCTGATCTCCAAGCGAAGTTGGCCTGCGCTGCGATCCCATTCACTGGCTTCGATGGCTGAGTTTCTCTCGATCGATTTTGCGCATCACGATGCCTTGGAAGACGCCAAGGCGGCTAGCTGTTTGCTCATTGAAGCGGCCAGCAAATTTCAAGTTCAGAACTTGGAGGAGCTCGAAGATCGCTTGGGCTTGGTGCGAGGCCGTGTCTGGAGCCAGAGCGTCCGACATCCCAGGACGGTACGTCGATCGAGAATCGAATCGGTTGCCGAAAGCCCGGTTCGCTATGAACCCAAGCGTTTCGCGAAAGATGGATCGCCACGGTTGTCCCATGGGCAAGGTCAATCTCGAGGGATCGCGAAGGAAATCCTGATGCTCTGTTCAGATAATTCGCCAATTGCTGGTAAGCACATGGTGCTGATCGGTACTCTTTTAGGGCTGGATCGTCAGGATTCCGTAGCCTTTCTTAGTCAGCTTGGGGCCAATGTACGGTCCCAGATCAACCTTCAAACCCAATACATTATCCAAGGCACGATTGATCACAGGCCGTTGGATACGGATGCTTGCGATTCAGACCCGCTTGAGCAGGGCGACACTGGAGGTATGGCTGGAGTTGCTCGCGCGTTGGCGGGCATCTCGTCTCGACGAAAAATGGATATTGAGTCCAGGGGTGTGCAGGGTCAATCGCTAACGATTCTCTCCCAGCGGCAGCTTTTAGCCATGCTACCTTCGGGATTGGAAGTGGTTCGAGGTCAGGAGCGATGATTCGATGAATAACCATTTATCTACTCAAGGACTTGGTTTTGGAACGGTCGTTGGGATTGGCACTGACATTATCGAATGCGATCGCATTGGTGGAATGCTTCAGAAACACGGTGACGAGTTTTTGCAAAGGGTTTTTACACCGCGAGAGATCGCTTATTGCGGCGATCGCAAGATGTCTCAGTTGCATTACGCGGGCAGGTGGGCTGCCAAGGAAGCCATTCTTAAGGTGCTTGGTACCGGGTGGGCAAAAGGGATTCAATGGACCGATGTCGAGATCGTCAATCTTGCTTCGGGAGCACCCTCGGTGGTCCTAGCCAATCGCGCTCTGGAGATCGCTACAGGGCTTGGTATCCGCGAGGTTCAAGTCTCGATTTCCCACTGCAAAGAATACGCGACGGCTTTTGCTATTGGGTTGCGATAGAACCTGGTGCTTTGCGCGGTTCCAAATGTATTCCAGCGTGGAGTATCTTTAACTGAATATTGAGTTTGAGATTATCGCATCGCTGGTGGATCACTTCGGACTGATTGTTGAAAAGAAGCGATGATTTCTCTTGGGTGTAAAACCCATTGATGGCACTGATCATGCTCAGTAGATCGCTGACGGTCGACAGATACTGAAGGTTCTCGGATCTGCGGTTGGGATCCGTTTCGCCAAGGATGTCTTTGTTGCTTTGGAGCATACTCAAGAGACTCACAAGCGAATTCAATTCGTGGAAACGTTTTCGGTAGACCCACATTTCCAAACCCAGCAGGGCGATGAATCCCAGGATGATATTGATAAGGATTCCAAGAAAGGCGTCGAGTCCTTGGAATACCTCGCTAGCGTCTTTGGAGTCGAATGCAAAATCACTCGGTTGGATTCTTCGAGTGTCCGACTCAAAGATTCGGGAGAGTTTGGCCAAGGTGGAGTCGCTGATATCGGTTTTGGTGACCAGGACATTGGGGACCGAATAAGTCAGGAGTTCCTGGACTGGTATCGTCGGAGCTTGGCGAATATAGCCTCGGGGCATGAGGAACTCTTCGGTGTACCTGAGTTTATTGGTATGCGCACCGATGTAAGGTGATTGCATTACAAATCCCGCATCGAGAAATGCTTGGATGGTTTCCATGTTTTTCTCATCGGTAATGTTGACGACGACAAAGACCGCATCGATTTCCTGGGGTATCGTGTACTTGGAATCCGATTCGCTTGGAGAAGCAACGACCTTATCCCAATCATGATGAAATACGATATCGCTTGGAAACTTCCATTTTCGGAAGAAGTCTTTCGCGACATCATGACTCCCTTCGTTCTTGATGCTCGTTAGCACATTGAAAATAGGTTTGTCGATAGGTCGACTCAAGCGAGTCATCCAGATGACATATTCCAAGATGGGCATTTGCAGGACTCGAAGTTGGTCCTGGACTGGGATCCCAGCTTGGATGAATGCGACATCGGCTTTTCCGGTAGTCACTGCCAAGACGGCTTGGCTGGATGTCTCAACTTGCTGGATTGCCATTTTCGCTTTGCGAAAATACCGAAGGTTTTCTTCTCGATGGTCTTGCCTTGGGATCGCAACCGTGATGGAACGATCCAGAAAGAAGTTCCAGTACGCCCAGAACAAAAACGCAAGAAGCGCGAAGGCTAAAAACAACGCGGGCAAGCGATGGAGCGAAAAGAAACGCTTCCCTTCCAAAGCAACTTTTTTGGCTTCCAAAGCGGCTTTATTGACTTCCTCCACCGCACCGGCCAACCCCGAATGGGTCGGCAATTCCACCGCTATCTTTTGACGAATTCGCTCAGCGCCCTCGATGATCCCTTCGATTTTTAGGTTCATGGCTGAATTCTCGGGAAACAATCCACCAAGCGATCTTTACATACAAACACCGATAGTCTATACGTATATGAACTCTATGGCAAATTAGAAACCAAGTGTGATTGAGACGTTTGTCTGATTCCTGAGCATGTTCATTTTTGTTCAACCGGAAACGTTCCAGGGAGGGAATGATGCTGACACGTTTTTTTGCCTCAGTGATGGCCGCCATGGTTTTGATGGCTGGGCTGACCGACTGCCGAGCCGGGATGGTCTTTAACTTGATCGATACAGGCGGTGCTGGAGTTGGCACCCAAGCCCGAGCTGGATTTCAAACCGCCGCAGATTATTGGTCCAGCAAGTTCAATGACAACATTGTTTTGAACCTGCAAATTGGCATGAAGGCACTCGATCCAGGAATTCTTGGAGGAGCTACTCCTGAGACATTGACCAGTTCCTATTCGAGTTATCGCGCGGCAGCTGTGTCCGATGCGACCACTGCAGACGATTCGCTTTTCGCTAGCAACTTGCCCGGCGGAAGTGCATTTAGCATTTACATCAATCGCACCTCGAATAGTCCTAACGGAGCCCTCAGTGCGACACCTTATGTCGATAATGATGGGGACGCCAACAATACAACAGTAAGGATGACCCGCGTCAACGCAAAAGCTCTAGGGCTACTAAGTGGCAACGATGCTGCGCTGGACGCAACCATAGAGTTCAGCACTTCCTTTTCTTTCGATTACGACCCTACCAACGGGATATCCTCCGGAGCTTTTGACTTTGTAGGCATTGCCATCCATGAGATTGGTCATTCCCTCGGGTTCTTCAGTGGTGTCGATATCCTAGACATCAATGCCTCAGGCTCCTTCTCTGATGACCAGTACACTTGGGTCACTCCGTTGGACTTCACTCGCTTTTCTGCAGCTAGTCAATCGGCAGGAGCCGACATCGACTGGACGGCCGATTCCAGACCCAAGTACTTTTCGATTGACGGGGGAACGACCGTTGCCGTCAGTAACGCTTGGTCGTTAGGGAAGACTTATGGAGGCAGTGGGCATCAAGCAAGCCACTGGAACGATAATCTTGGTCTTGGGATCATGGATCCGACGTTCGCTCCTGGCGAACTGGGTGTGGTAACCAACCTTGATTTGCGAGCATTTGACATTATGGGCTTCAATTCAACGGCAGCGGTGCCTGAACCAACCAGTATGGCCATTTTCGCAGGAGGCATGGTGTTGCTTGCGTGCCGACGCCGCTTACGAGAGTCATTGTCACGTTGATTTCTTTTCCAGTTTTCGCAGGTTCGCCAGATTAACCCACTATCAAAGATGCACTGAACGTTGATTGACACAAGGTCGATCAACGATGTATTCCTGGGTGCATGTGCATTTACAATGAGTTTTGGGTTATGCGAATCTGGATTCAACTCGCAAGCATTGCTGTTTGGGCACTGACGATCAAGCTGGCATTGGCTCAAGATTTCTCCGGGTATTACACCCCAGCGACACCCCATTCAGTCGAGCAACTTCCTGCGATCGAGTCTTTGGAGTCTCTACCGGTTGACTCTGCATACCAAATCCCATCGAAGATACCTTCCCATAAGCTTCGTCGCATCGATGGTGCTGCGGTCCAACAGGACCATTCGATCCAGATAGGTTCGGATCCTCGGTACAAGCAGTACCGCGTTGGGGAATCAATAACCAGTTACATGCCCGGAGACGGCGAGCAATTCGGCTGGCTGGATTTTGAAAACACCCCTTTTCTTGCTGGTTCCCAGACTTCGGGGATCACCCTTGGCAGCGGCCTGCATTTGCTCTCTGGGCCCAACTCGGTCCCTTTACCTCCGAGGCTTTGGGATTTCGTCCTAGGGTATCAAACCAGAGGGACAATCCAGGAGCATGTCAGTTTCGATTTGGCTTACAGCCTCGGAGTTTATAGCGATTTCGAAGACAGCGCGCGTGAAGGTGTGCGCTCCTTGGGGCATGCCGTGGGGGTATTTCACAAAAATGATCGTTGGGACTGGGTACTGGGTGTGGATTATTTGAATCGCGATGACTACAAGATCTTGCCTGTCATGGGATTCTCTTGGCACCAACCATCCGGTACAGGTTGGAGGATGGATATGGTTTTTCCTCGCCCTAGGATTCAATACGCATTGAGCAGTACTCGGCGCCTATATCTTTCCGGGCTACTCGGGGGTGGGACATGGGATATCGAAATGCCCAAAGACATCAATGACGTGATGACGTACCGAGACTATCGATTGCTATTTGGTCACGAGCAGATCACTCCAGGTGGAAACATTGCGGCGACCGAGATCGGCCTGGTACTTAACCGTCACATTCAAATGCGGCATTCGCTCCAGCAAGAAGAATTTGACAATGCTTTCGTTTTCAGAATGATCGCCCGACGCTAAAGACTTTTAGGCCCAGTGTCAGGTCTAATACCGACAGCGACATTTCCAAAAGTGCTGCCTCCACCTAAGTCGGTCAATCGCTCGCTAGTCAAATCGTTAAGGCTTTTATGATCTGGACTCAGTTTGGGCCACCACTGCCCAATCGAAATCACAACGCCTTGTTTGGAGTCGCTTGTGACGATGGCTTTGCGAACGATGGTCCCATACCTGCTTGAAACTTCAATGCGCTGACCATCGCTAATCCCATATTCTTGAGCATCGATGGGGTGGATCAACAAGGTGGGTTCGCCGCCTGCCAATTTGATAATACTAGGGACGTTTCCCATGGTCGTATTGACGACCACCGCACCAGGCGGAGAGATCAGTCGAAGCGGGTAATCCCGATCAAGCTTCTCCTGAAACTCCAATTGCTCAGGTGCGGGCGAAAACCTGATCTTGCCATCGGAAAAGTGGCTCCCTTGGGAATAAGGCAAAAACGGTTTTGGCAGTTGCAATTTGATCGACTTTTCGGTGAGCAGACGCTCGCGCGTGATCCCCTGCAACCACGGGTTTGCCGAATCGAGCAAATGGTCGATGATGGTATTGGGATCCCATGACAGTTCAGGAACATCCAAACCGATGCGTTTTGCAAGCTGATCGAAGATCCAACGATTGGTCTTGGCTTGTCCTCGCGCTGGCACAACCGCATCGGCATATTGAAGGTAGTAATGCCCGTACGAAGTATAGATATCCGGGTGCTCTAGGAAGGTTGTTGCAGGAAGCAGATAATCGGCGTAGTCGGCGGTGTCGGTTTGGAAGTGCTCAAGCACCACAGTGAAGAGATCTTCCCTGGATAGGCCTTGGCGAACTCTCGCAGAATCGGGCGCTACGGCAGCAGGATTGCTGTTGTAAACCATCAACGCTCGGATGTTTTTTGCATGATCCAGTAGCTCGCTGGCTAAGCAATTCATGTTGACGTGTCGGCGCGGTGGGCTTGTGCGATGAGCACCGGTCAACTCGCGGCGATTGAGTTGAAATCCACCGCTGGTCGAGAGCACAGCACCTGCCCCTTGTTGCTTCCAGGATCCAATGAGCGCCGGCAGCAGTGTGATGGCCCTGCATGCATTGCCACCACCCTCGTTCCTGGTCATTCCATAACCGACTTTGATAAAACTAGGACCGCCTGTGGCATACTTTCGGACCATGGCTTGGAGAGCCTCTAACGGCACATCGCAATACTCGGAAGCTCTTGGAAGAGTCCATTGCTGGCAAGCTTGTTGGTACTGCTCAAGCCCCTGTGCATACCGATCCAAGTAGTCTCGATCTTCCCAGCCTTGGGAGAGTATCTCCTGCCCTATTGCCAAAGCCAAAGCGGCATCGGTACCGACGCGGATTTGCCAGTGCTCGTCGGCAAAACGAGAGGTCTCGTTGCGATAGGGATCGATGTGCAGGATCTTTGCACCGCGCCGACGAGCCTCCTTGAGGATCGGGGCAAGATGCGAGTTGCTGCGCAGGACATTGATTCCCCAAAGGATGATGAATTTCGAATGGATCAAATCCTCAGGATCGGTTCCAATCTTGTTTGGGCCGTAGTTGGCTTCCCAAGCCGAGCCACCGGTCGTCGCGCAAATCGTCTGGTCAAGTTCCAACGCTCCCATGGCTCTAAAAAAAGCGCTGGGCGAGTCACCTTGGATCACCCCCATGGTTCCTGCGTAGTGGTAAGGCAACACGGATTGGGGGCCGTGTTTGTCCAGAATGCCCTGCAGGCGATGAGCTATTTCGTCCAAGGCTTCTTCCCACGAGATCGGTTCAAACTTGCCTAGGCCTTTATCTCCGCATCGCCGCATGGGTTGCAAAAGGCGATCGGCTTGCTCTTGCCTTTCTGGGTATCGAGCCGTCTTGACGCAAGCAAAACCTCGAGTGATCGGATGGGACGGATCCCCTGTGAGTCCGACGACTTGATTGCCCTGGACTTGGATATGCAGCGAGCAAGCATCGGGGCAGTCCAGTGCGCAAACCGAGTGGCGTACCTCGATAGAACGGTGGTGGTTCATCAAATCAACCTAGTGCACCAAGCATCAGCGATGGCGACAATCATGGGGATGTCTCGCTGAGAGTTGGTTAGTAAATGATTGCTTCCAGGCAAAGCCACCAGCGTTCTTGGAATGGTATTTCCCGCCTGCGTAGCTTCGGAGCGCTGATCGTATCTTGCATTGCGAATCGCATGATGAAAGCCTACCGTCTCGTCCTCTGGAGAATGGAAAACGAGCAGGGCTTTTTGAAGTTCCTGGACCGATTTTCGCAAATCGTGTTTGCGAAAATCCTCGACCATCTGTTGATCGATCTGGAGGCTCTGGCCTCCGATGTTGACCGTACCAACTCCTAGGGTCGCGATGGCAGGATCCATCCTTTCAAGCAGATCGGCAAGGTGATATGTGTCGCTTGGAGCCGCAATCGCGATGACTCCCGAGACGCTTGGGAGCCGTTGGGCCATAGCCAAGCTGGCTGCACCGCCGAAACTGTGACCGATGAGAAACCGTGGCGCATGGTACTTGGCCGATAAAAAATTCGATGCAGTTAAGAGATCTTCGCAGTTGGTGCTGAAGTTGGTCTGCGCAAACTCTCCATCGCTTCCTCCGAGTCCGCTGAAGTCGTAACGCAGCACTCCCCAACCGCAATCGGCCAAACCTCTGGAAATTCGTACGATGGCTTTGAGATCCTTGCTGCAGGTAAAGCAGTGCGAGAAGAGCATCCAACCGCGAATCCCCGCAGATGGGATCTCTAGGATACCTGCAATCTTTCCACGCTGGCCGGGGATCTCAACCCGATGGCTCTTGCTCATCGATCCATCCGTCTCATTTGAATCGATCCACGATCTCCGGCAGCTTGGAAATCCCCCGATAGCACGTTGCCTGAAACCTGGGTTTGCATCTGGTAGCTACCCAAAATAGGGCCTAGCTTTTTCGAAGAACTCAAAAGGGTTGCTCCGTCTGGAGTCGTATGAGCAGCGAGTTCTGCTCGATAGGCAAAAGGAATAATCGCCGCAAATCGCCCCGTGAATCGAGCTTGGTAAGTCCCACGGCTAGTCGGAGTGATTGCAACTCGCATCGGTCCAGAGTGTCCGGTCGATTGGCTTTGCCATCGGCCCTTCCAAACCCCTTGGGGATTCCCGCTTGCGGTCATTCCATGGGAATGTTCCTGCGCTATAGACGATCTGTTGCAAAAACAGATCGCAAGACCGATGGTTGCGTAAAACAGGATTGCAGATAATTTGCTCATGATTGAGTGGTCAAAGAGAATGTGGTGAGATTTGACATGCCGATTATAGTCCAGCGGCAAACCGACGTCACGGGTTGTCAATAGGGCTTTTCTCAAGTGGGGCAACCGATAGGCGATGGCAGAAACCAACGTTGCGACCTCGACCGAATCGATTTGCAGTTTGTCTTTCCACGCGGGTCGGCTGCGCGGTGGCTTGTCGTTTTTGCGCGACGGGCAAAATGGGTTTCCAGAGAAATCTATCGGTATGGGAAATCGTCGAGCAATTTCTGTGGGCCGGCTGGGCAGCCAGAAAGTTCAGTTCCAAGCCCGAGGTGGTCGATGCATTTATAGCGAAAGTACGCAACGCTGGTATTTTCGTCACGCACCGAAAAACGCTTGGGCAAAGCATCCAAGCGGCGTGTGGGCAATTGGTGACCAGGTCCCATCTGCCAAGTCAGTCGTATATGGTTCAATAGACGTCAGCAGCCAGAAGTCAATTTGCAAGCGAAGGTTGGCGGTACATCTTTTTCTTTTGGAACATCGCGCGGTGATCGCTCAGCTCGTTTCTTAATGCACCTTCGTCGGTCAGTTGTATGGCTTGGTTGATGGTGTTGATGGCGTTGGTGAAATCTCCTTGGGCCGCTTGGGACATGGCCAGCACATGCAACAAATGAGGGTTGAGGTTCCCTTGGCTAGCATCAATCGCTTTGAGTGCCGTTTTCCCGGCGGCTTGCGGATCTCGATAGAAGTCTTCAGGGCAAGTTGCCATCATCCAGGCTGCGTTTTGAAGGGCGCGGACATAATTTGGATCGGACTTGATGGCTTTTTGGTAAGCTTCGGCGGCCTCTTTCCACCGTCCGAGGGATTGGCAGGTATCGGCAAATTCGGTTGCAACCTTGGCCGAATCGGGTGCGAGGCTCATGGCCGATTGGTAATCAGCCAAAGCGGCTTCGGTTTGCCCGAGGGCGAATCGAGCGTTTCCGCGTCCGCTAAATAGATCCGCGATCTTTTTGTCCAAAGCGATCGCTTTATCGAAATCCTCGATGGCTGCTTGGTAATTCCCTTGACGAAAGTAAATCTCGCCGCGATTGTGAAAGGCTTCTACGAATTTGGGATTCAGCTCGATCGTTTTGCTGAACGAACCGATAGCGTTTTCAAAGTCCCCAGCGATCGCGAGGATAACACCCAGGTTATGGTGTGCGCGCCAGCGAAGCGGGTCGTTTTGGATGGAGAGACGAAAGTCGTCCACGGCTGCACGGTCGAGGTTCTCGGCCTCTGCCAATTGGCGAGCCGCGACCATTTCACCTGCCATGTCGGACCGCAATTCACCGCGTCGATTCGCAGCCCAACTGATGAGTTTCTTTGCGTAAGCTCGTTCGGAGACCAAGCGGGTACTGTCTCCGGCGATGTTCTTGCACCTTTGGATGATGCTGTTGTATTCGAGCACCGAGCGTGCCTGCTGAGCACCGTCAAAGAGGGTTTGAAGATCCGCCGGAACCTGTTCTTTGGAATCTTGGTCGCTGGGGTTTGGCTTGGATAGCTCCGATGGCCTCTGGCTGCTTGTCGGGGTCGGCTCGGCGAGGGATTTTCCGGGCAACTCAGGACCCGGATCCAAAGCCGATTGCCGATCCCAAGAGGTTCGAGGGATCGATCTTTGGGCCAGGAGTGTTGGCGTCCAAAACGCGACCAAACAGGCCATGAGCAAGTTTCCAGACAGCATCGACCGGCGGATCAGCATCGCTGCGCTCTCCCTAATTTCCCTTGGAACAGTGAGCTTTAAGCTCAAAAACTTGCGATTTATCGTAGCAAAAAAACCGAGTTGTAGCATCCTCAGTAACCCTGGTTTTCTCAAAGGCTTATCGGTACATTGCCTACAGACAAGACTCCGCCAGCACCATAATTCATCTTTGAGAGTTTGATAGCGATGCCAGTAAACGATGCGACTGTCCGAAGACTCCACGAAATCCTGCTCCAAGTAGCGGATATCCGAGGTCAAATCGATCGTGGTCCCAAACAAATCAAAGCAGCTCAGACCAAGGCACAGACGGCTCGAGATGCGGTTACGCAGTGCAAGGAACAAATCAAAAAAAGTCGGATGGAAGCCGATCGCAAGCAACTTCAGCAGCGGCAGTATGAATCCAAACTCTATGAGTGGCAGGGGAAACTCAATGCGGCGGCAAACAATCGCGAATACCAAGCCGTCAAAGACCAAATAGCTGCCGACACCCAGGCAAACAGTGTCCTGTCGGATGAAATTTTTGAAATTCTCGAAAGCATCGATTCACTTCAGAGCAAGCTGGTGGCTCTCGAAGGAGAGCTCAAAACGATTGAAGAAGACACCAGCAAAGTAGAGGCCAAAATTCAGGATCGCATCGGCGTGCTGGGCGGTGAATTGGTCCGCGTCGAAGGAGAGCTCAAACAAGCCGAGGCTCAGTTGCCCGAGGACTTTGCAGCAACCTATCATCCACTGGTGAAGACTCGCGCCGAAGAGGCGTTTGCTCCGCTGGATGATCGATCCTGTGGCGGATGCAATACCGGACTACCCCCTCGCGTTGTCGACCAGCTCAGGCAAGGTCATCCTGTCTCGTGCCCTAGCTGTGGACGATGGCTCTATCGACCTGAATGACCCCGTATCCAAAAGACCAACATTCTCCACAGAGCATGCCTGTCGGTTTGCTTGAGATGCTACCTGAGCATTTGCTCGAACGCACCAGGGCCATCAGCCTGCCACGCAACGGATCGAGCCGGGTGGCTGCAAGCCACGAAACTCCAATCCTCTATTGGACGCATCATGCCCAACGCACCGACGAAAATCCGGCCCTGGATGTAGCTTGCGCTTTGGCCCACGAACTCGATCGGCCTTTGCTGGTCTATCAAGGTCTCTCTTCGGACTACCGCTACTCATCGGACCGACATCATGTGTTCCAGCTCCAGGCAGCCAAAGACCTGCAACTCGATTACCGGAACCTCGGAATTCGATATGCCTTTCATCTACAAACCAGGGCCGACAATACTCCCTGGCTGACAAAGCTTGCCCAACAGACCGATCTGTTAATCACCGACGACTTTCCAGGCGAGCCCACCGATCGATGGCTCAAGCGACTTTCGCTTCTGAAACACTTGACGATCTTGGCCGTCGACACCGCATGCGTTGTCCCGATGCAACTGGTCGGTAGGGCCTTCGATAGGGCCTTTGCATTTCGCGATGCTACCAAGAAACTCTATCGAGAGCGATTGGATCGAGCATGGCCAAAAACCTCGGAAATACCTAGGTTTTTTGACAAGACGGTTCCCTTCGATGCCTTGGACTGCGAGCACGAAAATCCCTACCAATCGGTTTCACGTTGCCCAATCGATCCGATGGTGCCTCCCGTTGCCGACACCATCGGTGGAACTCGTGCAGGATATCAGCGATGGGACGAGTTTTTGAATTCCCGAATCGCTCGTTACGCCTCAAAACGCAACGATCCGTGCGGAGATGTTTCCAGTCGCATGTCCGCTTACCTTCACTATGGCATGGTCTCTCCGATGCGATTGGCCAGACAAGCCAACCAGAAAAAGGCAGAGAAATACTTAGACGAGCTTCTCATTTGGCGAGAATTAGCGTACGGCTATTGCTTCTACAAAGGGGATTACCGATCCACCAGCACTCTGCCAAACTGGGCGCTTGATAGCTTGCACCAGCACATGCATGACCCACGCGAAGCGATCTACTCATGGGAGACCCTGGCCCGTGGACAAACCCGCGATGCCCTGTGGAACGCATGCCAACTCAGTTTGCTCCGGCACGGTGAGCTTCACAATAACGTGCGGATGACGTGGGGGAAATCGATCTTGCAGTGGACCAAATCACCCGAGCAAGCGTTGGAGTGGATCATCGATCTGAACCATCGTTATGCTCTGGACGGTCGCGATCCGGCATCCTACGGAGGAATCCTCTGGTGCTTGGGTCAATTCGATCGCCCGTTTTATCCCGAACAGCCAGTTCTTGGTACCGTTCGCCCACGTCCCACATCCGAGCATTTAGGAAGGTTGGATTTGACCAAGTACCAGGCCAAGGTCTCTCGCTCGATTGCTAGTAGACCTTGCAGGGTAGCGGTCGTAGGAGCGGGTGTTTCAGGACTGATCTGCGCTAGGACTTTGCATGACATGGGTTTGGATGTCGAAGTCTTCGAGAAATCCAGGGGGCTTGGGGGGCGAGCCGCGACACGTCGCACGGAATCTGGTCTGTCACTGGACCATGGAGCACCTTTCCTTGAAACCAAAAGCAGGCTATGGGATCGTTTTGCCCATTCTTGGGAGCAAGACCAGGTCGTGTGCCCTTGGCAACCGCGATTTGGGATCTGGACCCAATCGGGTTCATCAAGTGCAGTGACTCAACGCGACTTGGCCAACTCCAAACTCTGGGTTGGTCTCTCTGGAATGAACCGGTTGGGTAAGCATTTAGCAGAGGGGCTCACAGTGCGTTACCAAGCGACCGTTGACGCCTTGGAACACCGCGAGAGTACTTGGACTCTTCGTGGGATTCAGGTTGGCGAGGATGGCGCAAGTTCGAGTTTTGAATCGGGGCCTTATGATTGCCTAGTTCTGGCGATTCCTGCTCCTCAGGCCGCTTCGATGGTTCCTGGTCATTGCTCTTGGAAATCGGGTGCAACCCAGCAGACGATGGAACCTGTTTGGGCAGCGCTGATCGAGTTCCAGCAGCCATGGCAAATTCCATGGGATGCAATTTCCTTTGAGAATCATCCATGCCTGGACTGGATCTCTCGCGAATCGAGCAAGCCCAATCGAGCTGCCCAAGATGCATGGGTCGTGCACGCCACGCATTCATGGACCCACGAGCATTTGGAGTGCAAGCCGGAGCAAGTGGCTCGATTGCTCCTGGAGTCCTTAGTCGATTTACACTCTGAGTCGTTGCCCAAGGTTGCCTGCGTGCAGGCTCACCGTTGGCGTTATGCGCAGCCCAAGCGAACCGATCTGGGGAATCTCTCCGGGGCGATTTACCTTTGGGATATCGATGCGTCGCTGGGTGCCTGTGGTGATTGGATCACACCGGCCGAGCCACAAGGCGTATTGGGCAGGCCATCGGGGCTATCCAGGGCGTTGGAATCTGGGGCAGCCATGGCCGGAGAGATTCTTCGAAGTTGGATCGATCGGAACCCAATTCAAAAGCAAGCAATTCAGCAAATGCTGTTTTGACGCAAGCTTTCTAAGGCCTGCTATTGACGCAAATCCTCTATTTTCACTATCTATCTTAGGTTTCAACGAGGGGGAGAGCATGGATAAGCAACTCGCCCGAAGGTACCTGGGTCGGAGCTTTGATCGTGAAAATATCTGTTATTTCTCCGGTTTACAACGAGTGCGAAGTCCTGCCATATCTGTTGGACTCGTTGCCAAAAGTTCTATCGAAGCTGACCGATCAATACGAAATCATTTTGGTCAACGATGGAAGCAGCGATGGTTCCGACCAGATCATTCGTCAGCGAGCCCAGTTGGATAGCCGCATAAAACTGGTCAGTTTCAGTCGCAATTTTGGACAGCAGGCTGCGATCACCGCGGGTCTGGACTGCGTGACTGGAGACATCGTCGTGGTCATGGATTGCGACATGCAGGACCCTCCCGAAATGCTCTCGGCGATGTTGGACAAGATCCATCAGGGTTACGACATCGTTTCATGCCGACGGACCGGTCGCGATGGTGAGTCGATCTTCAAGAGATGGAGTTCGACAGCGTTTTATCAAGTGATGCGGTATGGGATCGATAAGCGGATCGAGCCTGAGGTGGGTGACTTTCGCATGTACACGCGTCGTGCGGTCGATGCGCTGCGAGCCTTTCGAGAGCAGCATCGATTCATGCGAGGGGTTGTCGCGTGGCTTGGTCTCAAAGAAGCGATCTTGCCATTTCATCGGCCTGCTCGAGCGGCAGGACAAACCAAGTATCCGGTGTCTAAATTAGTCAAGCTTGCTTGGACTGCGATATCGTCCTCGTCCCCAGCCCCATTAAAAATCAGCAGCTATCTCGGCTTTGGTATGGTCGTTGGCTCAGCGATCGCCGCATGCCTGTGCGTCTTGGGATTGATTGGCCACTGGACGATTGCCACAAGCTTGGCCTGGATCGCATTCATGCTTGGACTCAGTGGCATTCAAATGTGTGCCATAGGTCTATTGGGTGATTATGTTGGCAGAGTATTCGAGGAGTCCAAGGGTCGACCATTGTATGTGGTCAATGAAGTTTGCAATATCGATCGAACGCCCGAGCAGCCCAGGGCATTGTGGTTGGACTCAAGCGATGGACAGACCCCTGTGCGGGTTGAACCTCGGATTTATGGACCGATTGTTTTGCCAAATCCATCGAGGAAGGTAGGTTGAGAGCCGGTAATGGCAGATCCATCGCATTCCCGAATTCCATCTCGCAATCTTGCATTACGGGATTGCGTTCTATTGATGACAGTCTGCGGAGTCGTCCTTTGGCTGGGGCTTGGCACCACCCACCTTTGGGATCAGGACGAAGGCTATTACGCGAGTGTCGCTAGGGAGATGTTCGATCGCCAGGATTGGATTGTACCCACCTTCAATCAAGAGTTATTTGCTCACAAGCCCCCGATGATGTACTGGGGGATGCTCGTTGGTTTTCAACTTTTTGGTGTCTGCGAATTTGCTGCAAGGTGGGCTTCGGCGATCTTCGGAACCGGTATGGTTTTGCTGACTTATGCGTTGGGTCGAATGCTGATCGATCGACGCACTGGGTTGCTTGGTTCCTTGGTATTGGTATCGAGTTTGATGTTCACCGTCGTAGCGCGTTCGGCGACCGCGGATGTGCACCTGGGTTTTTTTATCCTCCTTGCAATCACGATTTGGGTCCGAGATGCCAAGCGATCGCTTGCCCAGGGATTGAAGCAGGATCATGGATTCCCCGTTACTTGCATGAGCACTTGGGTTGGGATCTATCTTTCGATCGCTTTGGCCGTGCTATCCAAAGGGCCGATCGGATTTGCGTTCCCGATTGCGATCCTAGGAACGCTGACGCTACTGTGGCCATGGATTGAGGGAAAGAAGTCCGTTCTTGGAGATCTTGTTTCGATCAAAAGGTTTGGACTGGCAACCTTGTCGATGCGACCTTTCGCAGGAGCAGCAGTGCTCTTGGCAATCGCCGCTCCGTGGTTTCTCATGGTCAATCAAAAAACCGGCGGGGCTTTTCTAGCGGAGTTTTTCGGGGTGCAGCATCTTGAAAGATTCTCCAAGCCGATGGACAACCATAGCGGACCGATCTATTACTACGTATTGACGGTGTTGATTGGTTTTTTTCCATGGACCTCGTTTGCCATCCCGATCGGCTTGCATGCAAAGGAGGCACTCAAGTCCACTCCCAGCAGGTTTGCTTGGTCGGTCCTTCTTGTTTGGGCGTTTTTCTACATCGCAATCTTTTCCGTTGCCAGCACCAAGCTACCTAATTACATCATCCCGGCGTACCCAGCTTTTGCGTTATGGATCGGCAGTTACTTTTCTGGATGGTTGGATTCCAACCCAAGTGGTCCGTGGGAAGCCCGTAGCCGATGGCAATTTGCAGGTTGGTCCTTTACTGTAATTTCTGGAGTTTTGGTTCTGAGCCTTACGATTTTATTGGCCTTTGGGCTCGTTCCAACGTTGACCGAAAAACTTTCAATGGATCCTAAACTCATCCCTGCGGTACTGAGTTTCGCATGGCTAGGAGCCTTGCTTTTTGCCAGCGGAATCGCTGGTTTATTGTTTCTGCGATTTGAAAGTGGACGCCATGGGGTTGCCCTGGCGATCTGTCTGAGTATCGCTTGGGTCAGTTTGATATGGCAGTGGATTCTGCCCCGAATCGATCGATTCCAGACCCCTCAGCAGATTGCGCTTGAGTATATTGAACCCATGGAAGGCAAATTTGCAGTGGTGGGAATGTTTCGGCCAAGCATGGTCTTCTATTCGCAAAGCGCTTTGAACTTTTGTCAAGACGACCGAGCGCTCGAGGAGACATTGATCGACCAACTTCCCAGCTTGGTCGTCGTCAATGACTCAAGCCAACAAGCAAAAGACTTGCTGGACAAGCATGGTTATCGGCTTGCTGAATCGGTCGAGAGTTTCCCCAAAAAAGGCATGATCAACATTTATCGAAGGTAATTCCCTCCCATGACATCCAGACGCATCAAACACGTGAAGAACATCGACCGAAGAAGGGTATTGAAGCAGGCCGCGATGCTTGCCGGTGTCGCTTGCACACCCAAGCTGGTCAAGGCGGTCAGTCCCAACGACATGTTGAATTTAGCCTTCGTGGGAGTAGGCGGTCGGGGTGGTGGAAACCTCCAAGAGATGTTGTCGGCCGGTGGAGTTCGAGTCGGGGCCATCTGCGATGTCAACAGCAATACCCTCGAAGGGGTTGGACAAAGGCATACCCAGGCCAAGCGTTTCGGTGATTTAAGAAGGCTCTTGGATGACCTCAATGGCATCGATGCCGTGGTCGTATCATCGACCGAGCATACGCACGCGTTTGCAACACTGCCAGCCTTGCAGCAGAAGAAACCAGTCTATTGTGAGAAACCACTGACTTACAATATCCAAGAAGCTAGACGAATCATGCAGGAATCGGAGAAGGCAAAAGTACCAACTCAGATGGGTACCCAAATCCATGCAGGAGCAAACTATCGCCGAGTGGTGGAATTGATTCAGTCCGGAGCGATAGGTCCAGTCAGCGAGGCTCATGTGTGGACCTCCAGAGCGTGGGGACTTCAAAGCCAAGAAGATGCCAAGAAGAATGGTGACATCGTCTACGTCACCGATCGACCTGCCGAGTCCAAGCCGGTTCCCAAAGAAATCGACTGGGATCTATGGGTTGGACCAGCACCTATGCGTCCGTTTCATGATGTGTACTTGCCGGGACCCAAGTGGTATCGATGGTGGGATTTTGCCAATGGGACCATGTCAGACCTTGGGAGTCACTTCAACGATTTACCTTTTTGGGCATTGAAGCTCGATCATCCGCAAACGATTGAGTCGTTTGGTCCACCGGTTCATCAAGAAATCGCACCAGCATCCATGACGGCGGTTTATCAGTACGGTCCCAGGGCAGACATGCCAGCTTGCAAGGTGACGTGGTACCAAGGTGCCGATAAACCTCAGTTGTGGAAAGAAAAAGCGATCCCAACTTGGGAAAGCGGCATCCTTTTTGTCGGAAGAGATGGCATGCTCCTGAGTGATTATGGCAAGCATGTTTTATTGCCCGAGGAAAAATACAAGGGTTTTGAAGGTCCCAAACCTTTCCTTCGAGAGTCTCCAGGGCAACAGCGAGAGTGGCTTGAAGCCATCCGTAACGGAACACCCACCAGTAGTCCTTTCGATTACGCAGGTCTTCTGACAATTGCCAACCATTTAGGAAATGTGGCTTACCGCGCCGGTAAAAAACTCCAGTGGGATCCGGTGGCTTTGCGGGCAACCAATTGCGCTGAGGCAACGGAGTTTATCGAGCGTGAACCACGAAGCGGTTGGTCGCTAGCTTAAGGTGCAAACATGCAGCTCTCAGGTAAAACGATCCTGATTTCTGGGAGTGGATCTGGACTGGGAGCCGCAACAGCCCAGAGGCTGTTGGCCCAAGGTGCCAATGTCGTTGGATTGGATCTTGCTGCTGATCCCGCCTGGGTTCCGGTATGGAATGGGCCGGAGCATTGGCAAGGACGTTACATGCATGCGCAGGCCGATGTGACGCAGGAATCTTCGGTGCAGCATGTTGTTCAAGAGGGGGTTGCCAAGTTCGGGAGACTTTCCGGGGTTGTCTGCTGCGCCGGCATTCTGCATGGAGAAAGGGTGTTGGGGCCAAGTGGCCTAGCGTCACTGGATGCGTTTCGAAGAGTGATCGATGTGAATCTTGTCGGCACAATCCAAGTCGTACGAGCTGCAGTGCAAGCGATCGCTCAGGGGGAACCACAGGAACCCGATCAAGAGCAAGGCGTGGTGGTGATGACATCGTCGATCGCTGCCTTCGATGGTCAGATCGGCCAGTGCGCTTACTCGGCTTCCAAGGGTGCCATTGCAGCGATGACTTTGCCGATGGCCAGGGAGTTCGCACGCTTTGGTATTCGAGTCGTGAGTATTGCACCGGGAGTTTTCCAGACCCCAATGATGCAGGCGGCATCTCAAAAAGTCCGAGGTCCTTTGTTGGATGCGTCGGTATTTCCCAAGCGGTTTGGCCTGCCCGAAGAGTTTGCCTCGATGGTCCAGAGCGTGCTAGAGAATTCAATGCTCAATGGAACCATTATTCGACTCGATGGTGCGATGCGGATGTAAATCGCCTTCGTCTCTGCAAGAACATCGATTCAACGGCAAAGCAAACCGCAGTGGCACAAAGACCCAGAAGGTAAAGGAGAGATACGGAGTTGGAACTGCGTGTCTTAGCGTCTCAGTGGCTCAAGCGACGCGGTCCATATCTGTAACCAGGGTGAGCCGCTTGGACGTGCATTCCAAAAGACCCCTTGTTCGCCAGGCAAAAACTGGACTGGACCGGTCACTTCGCGAAAGCCTTGGGTGTCCCATTCCACCTGTGTCTCTTGGCAAGAGTACAAATCCAGAATGGTCAAGCGATTTGAAACCAAATAAGTCAGTCGCCCACCGTTGGGGTCGATTGCCGGAGGGTGGGTAATGGACTGGCGGTTGCCGGAAATCCACTCCGTTTGACCGTCCTGGACCGATACCCGTATCAGTCGTACAACACCCTTGGAATCCTTCTTCAGCGCCACGATCCATCGACCACATCCCGATGCGATCAACCAATGTCTCGGACCAGCGATTCCTGGATACTCAGATGCTTGCGTGTTTGTAAGCCTGCGCCATCGAATCCCTGGCGGCGGCTCCAACCTCCAAGAATCTGCACCGGACCGGCATGCCATCTGTCCAGACAAGTCATTGGGCCATCGCTTTGCGTCGCTGGGGAACTCGGCCAAATAGATTTCATCGACCGGTGGTTGTATTGATTGAGAAGATTGGACGCTGACGATCATTGCAAGAGCCATGTAAGCCTTGCCATCGACTTGCCCTTGGACCCAGCATTCCTCACGAGCACAGAGGATGGGATCCTCAGGAATCAATGCCAATGCGGCCCAGCCACGTCCTTGAAATTCATCTTCGTATTTCGAAGGACTCTCAGCGTTCTTTTCTCCATGGTCGCTGTCCCAGCCATCGACGTACGCAAAACCGACGCTGCGGCGCTGGGGTTGCATCGCATCGTTGTAAGTAAAACTCACCCAGTTCCCCTCTTTGGAAAAACTATGGGCATGCGTTCCCCCGCCCAGCGAACCCCATGGAAGCTTGCTTTGAAGCCCCCTGCCTTCTAACGCTTGGATTTTGCAGACGGGATTCCGAGGATCCAGACTCGCCCAAGCTCCAAAGCGCCTAGTCATCGAATAAGGGTAATGGTCGTTGCAATGGGCAAGTCCATGGATGAACAAAACCGTGGAGCGAAGTGGGTGACAGACCACAGCACCGACCCCAGGACCATTTGCTGATAGGCTATAGGTGTCGTAAATCACTCGCACCGTATCGTCAGCTAGATCCAACGACTCGATCCGTGTGGTCTTGGCGATATCTGGGTCGGCATTACGGGTGTCGTAATACAGGAATCCACCGCAATGAGAAAGGGCTTGGCGATGATTCAAAAAGTGCCCGTAACTACCCCATGTTCGTTGGCGAACCGTTGCTTTGATTCTGGACATGGAACTTATCGCTATCGATCCCTAGCTCAGGAATAGCAACGCAACGTTGACATAGATGAGAATTCCCAGCAGATCGCTCAGTCCGGCGACAAATTGATTGCTCATCATGGCAGGATCGAGTCCCATCCGCTTGAATATCAACGGCAGAATGCTTCCCATGCATGTGCCGCATAAAACCACGCATAGGATCGTGATAGGAATGATCAATGCTTGTGTCATCGTTGGGGCTAGCAATAGCGCACAGGCAAACCCCATCGAACCCATGATCCCGCCCAAAAGCAACCCCATGATGATCTCTCGCCGAACGATCACCCCCCAATCGCTCAGTTCGATATCCTTGGTGGCCAGCGCTGAAATGATCAGTGTCGAACTTTGACTTCCTGAGTTTCCACCGCTACTGATGATCAAGGGGATGAACAGGACCAACCAAGCGTAACTGTCGAGCCACGACTGATACATCTTGAGTGCAAATGCAGTCGACAATGCGGCAAAAAACAGGATCATCAGCCAAAACCCTCGTTTCCACGATAGGATCAGGATTGGCGTTCTCAAGTAAGACTCGCTCAGTGGTTCCACAGCGACGATGCGCTGGACGTCTTCGGCGGCTTCTTCACGAACCACGTCGATCACGTCGTCGTGGGTGATGATGCCCATCATGTGGTTGCTATCGTCGACGACCGGCACGGCCAAGATGTTGTAAAAGGCTACCTTCTGGGCTACTTGTTCTTGGTCGTCATTGACGTTGACAGCTACAACATCTCGTTTCATCAGATCCGCCAACGGTGTTTCGGGCCGACCGATCGAAGAGATCAGCAGTCTTCCGCTGACGACCCCGCGCAGATGGTTGGTACCATCGACGACATAGATGTAGTAAATCGTTTCGAGCCGTTCGGCTTGGCGACTGAGTTCATCGAGAGCTTGGCGGACGGTCAAGGATTCCGACAGACAAGCCACTTCGGTGGTCATCATCGCCCCGGCGGTTCCCTCTTTGAAGGTCTGCAAGCGACGGATGTCGCGTCGGTCCGGAGCGGGAACCAGAGCCAGGATGGCGTCAACACGGGCATCGGGTACTTTGCGGAGCAGATCGACCGCGTCGTCGGCTGGCAGTTGGGTGACCAGGACCGCGATCTGCTTTTCATCTTGGGAAGCGATCAGGTCGACTTGTCGATCTTCATCGAAGTACTGAAAGACTTCGGCTTGCAACGAAGGCTGTGCATGTTGGAGGACTCTCCAAGTTTCTTCGTTGTCGAGTCCTTCCATAAACTCTGCGGTCCGCGCCGGGTGTAGCGCAGTGCAAAACTCGCGGAGTTCGTCGGTGCGATCCTCTGCGAGCATCTCTCGCAGTTCAGGAAGGAACAGGGTATTCATCGACTAGTTGCTTGATTCGATAGGAAGGTTGAAATCGCCACCGAGATCTCTCCATACCGAATGAATGTGGTTTGCCTGAGTCCCTTGCGGATCGGTTTGATAGTTGCAAAGCTCGGCAATGAAGGTTGGGCCTTGGATGCGAATGAAGTGTTGGTCTTTTGGATCGGTGCCTCCGGCCCAACCAAAATGGATTTGATCCAAGCCGGACTTCTCGACGATCTGCCAACGCTCGGCAGCGACGGCTTGCGGCATGGTCGAGAAATAGGCATCGAGGATCGCTTTGAGTTTTCCCTTTTGATCGCCTTGCAAGGAGCTAGCGTGGATCCCAACGGGCTTATCGTTTTTGGGTTGCGGTTCTCCGGCCCATTGGATATCGGCGGGGCATTCGGCGTCGAAGATCGCTTTGGATTGCTGGTCTTTGCTCAAGCTATTGAGCAAATCATAAGCGGCTTGCTCTTCGGGCAGCAGCAGTCGAGTTCCCGACGTGTATTTGGTCTTGGAACCGCTTTGCAATGGATCTGGAGTTTCGAAGTCTTTCAGCAATCGAGCAGGATTGACGCCAAAGAACTGAGGAGTCGAATCGACGATCGTGTCTCCTTGATAGGTCATGTTGATCGATAGATGGTGACCTTCGACACTGATTCCCCAAGGTGCATTTGGCTCTGGATTTCCATAGACGGCAAAATAGAACTTTTGGTAGTCACGGCGCTTGGCTTGCGAGGGCCCTTCGAGTTCCAGCAGGATCGCTTCGTAGGCCATGATATCCACAGCGCGGCGGAACCCCGATTCGCTTAGGATGGCAGCCATGAGTCCCATCGCGGCAGTCCGTTGAGCATCGTTCATCTCTCGCAGCGGTAGGCCTTTGCGAGTCTCCATGGGTATGAAGTGCCACTCGGAGCGTTTCTTGTCCTTGTAATCGATTTGAGCGATCGATCGTTGATCGCTCGATAAGCTTGCGAGGAATCCTGTGGCGGTCTCGCGAGCGGCTAAAACCGGATGCGAAGCCCAGAGAGCTTGGGATGACAATCCAAGGATGCTGGATCCAGCAGCACATGCGGCTGCGGATCGGATGAGGAATTCGCGTCGTGAACGATTGGTCCGAGAGGGCGACTTGGCGGGGATCGAAGAACTCATCTGTAGACTCGTGTGGGTGGGGGGGATAGAAAACAGATCCGGGCAAAGCACCCGGGGCGTCGTAGATTATGATCTAAATCCAACCCCAGCCAAACCCCAAGCAGCGTTGGAGATCGCCAAAAGCTCGATCAATCCGGCTCGAATTTTCATCGTTGGATCGCTAGCTCATCTGCGTTTGAAAACCTTTTCGAGGTTCACGACCAAGGAGGTTTTGGGCTTGGGGGTCGCCCAGGATGGTCTCGGACTTTGGATCCCAAACGACTTTGCGATTCAATCGTGCAGCGACTCCAGCAAGATGGCATGTGGACAAAGCTCGATGGTGGCTATGCACATCAGAGATCGGTTCTGTCCGATCGCGAGCCGCTTCGAAGAAGTTTCTGAAGTGGTCGACCAGTGGCCGATTCTTGTAGGCTTGTTCAAGTGCTCCCTCTGGCAGCGGATTGTCTTTCAAGTCGTCGACTGCTTTGCCTGCGATTCGTCCACGGTTGACGAACAAGCGTCCCTGGGTGCCTTCGAACATGATGCCGTTATCCCCATCGTGGCGGATTTCGATCTGGGCGTCCTCCTGAAGATTGGCGTTTTGAAGGTTTGCCGATTGGAATTTGGCTCTGATGAAAAACTCTGTAGCGGTGTTGTATCGCGAAGGATCGGTCGGATATCCATCGCGAAATTCGACTGGGTGCTTGACCATCTCTGGGATGATTTCACTGGGACCGGTATCTGTTAAGCCCATGGCCCAGGTCGCGATATCGACATGGTGAGCACCCCAATCGGTCAGCTTTCCGCCGGAGTACTCGTACCACCAACGGAACTCATAGTGGCAGCGAGACCAGCTTTTGGTTTCCCCGTTGTCACCGGCAAGAAAACGGAAAGGAGCGACCGCCGCGGGTCCTTGCCATAGATTCCAGTCCAAATGCTTGGGAGGATCGGCAAGCGGTATTTCAGGGCTCGTCGGTGCCCCGCCGATATGGCAAGTCGCTTTGATGATTTTGCCGATTCGACCCAATTGAATCATCGCAACGGCTTGGATGAACTGCTTGCTACTGCGCTGCTGTGTGCCGATTTGAACCACACGTCCTGTTTTCCTGGCGACATCGCAGATCGCTCTCCCTTCGGGCACCGTCAGTGTCATCGGTTTTTCGCAATAGACATCTTTGCCAGCAAGCATCGCTTCGATCAATAGCTTTGCGTGCCAATGATCGGGAGTGGAGATATGGACAATATCAACTTTGGGATCCTCGAGAATAGCACGATAGTCATTGGGTGTTGCGGGTTGATTGCCGGTCCATTCCTTGACCAGAGCCGCTGCGAGTTCGGTGCGACTGCGATCGGCATCGAAAACACTGACATAGTCGCCGTACTTTTTGAAGTCTGGAGCCGATCCGTAGGAGCCTTGAAGTCCCGTAGCTTTTTGGCACCAACGGCTTCCGGTCCCGATGGCAGCGACCCTGGGCCGATCGTTGGCTTGCCAGAAACCCTCTGCGCGTCCAGTGCGATTAGCGATCCACACCCCGCCGATCGCTGAACCTGTGGCTTTGACAAAGTTTCTTCGGTGCAGTGATTGGTTTTTCATGATGGTCATAGAACGCAGCGGTGTGCAATGGAGCAAAAGGTAGACGAACACTGGCTACCACTATAACCAACAACTCATGGTCTCGATACTACCACTACCGGATCGATCACGTGTTTTGGTTTAGCGTGAAATGGTTTTCTGTCTGATGGAAGATTATCGTAAATGGTTAACGGCCACTCGTTGGTTTTGAGATCTTCAAGATCCCAGCATTTGGATTTATTGCATGCTCAACCGAATCCAAGGGAGGGAGTGCGGCAGCATATGGTATTAGGCACATTCCATGTGCCGTGCTGAAGATCGAATCAGTTACCCAATAACTCTGGCTGACGGCACAGCGGAGTGTGCCTGCTACTTTGAGATCCTACCTGGCTGACGGCACAGCGGAGTGTGCCTGCTACTTTGAGAGCCTGCCGGTAAAAAAGAGCCGCCTTTTGGTTACCGAGGATGCTTACGCAAAGGCGCCCGGCATGGCGAAGGTGATGGTGCTCTGTGCACGATTCTAAAGACCGCTGTGAACAGCGCGGTCCGCCGAAATGATAGCTTATTTTGCCGATTCAAAATCCGGAATTGCACGCTGGGTAGGCTTTGCACCTATCGTGTACAATTGCCCTATTGGCGAGGAGACGGAGTTCACTAAACGGAGGTAATCGGAATGCTCATCGAGATAGATCCAACGGTGGATTTTGCGTGCAAGTTACTTCTGGGGAATCCAGAGTATCCCGACATTACCATCCACTTTTTGAATGCGATACTCAGGTTGCCATCGCCCATCGTATCGGTCGAGATCGTCAATCCGATCGTCTGGAAAGAGTTCGAAGCTGACAAACTGTCGATATTAGACATTTTGGCCATCGACGACGCGGACCGCAGGCTCAACGTTGAAGTGCAACGCACCAAGCCCGCTTCGCTGGCCCAACGGTTGGCGTATTACTCAGCGACTCAGTTGGTCGACCAGATTGGGGAAGGAGACAGCTACCGGAAGCTTCGCCCTTCGATTGGTATTTGCATCTTAAGCAGTATCCATTTTTCCCAATTAGCCGAGTACCACAGCGAATTTCGACTTCGCACACGCAGCGGCTTGGAGCTGACAAATTGCTTGGAAATCCATTTGCTGGAGTTGCCCAAGTACACTCCAGTAGACGATAATGATCTGATCGCCGATCCGCGTGATCAATGGATGTACTTCTTTCGACGAGCCAGGGGTTCGAGCGTTGAGGAGTTACTAGATCGGTTGCCTGATCCCGTTTTTCAACGAGCCGTAGGAGTGCTAGAGATGATTTCACGAACACCGGACCAACGCCGTCACTACGATGCACGGCTGAAATGGGAACTTGACGAGAACACTCGTATCCAAACAGCTTTCGAGGAAGGCGAGCTCAAAGGCCGTGAAGAAGGCCGTGAAGAAGGCCGTCAAGAAGGCCGTGAAGAAGGCCGTGAAGAAGGGCGTGAAGAAGGGCGTGAAGAAGGCGAACTATTCGGCAAGATACGCATGTTGCAGAATTTGTTGAGTCTCCCTCAGTCAACCGACGATGCGCTGCGATCCAGATCGAGGACCGAAGTTGAGTCCTTGGTGACCGAGCTGCAAGCACAATTGCGAAAGCGGATGACATAGTCTCCAAGGGAATTCAGTCCACATGGCGACATTCTGCGACTTCGAGGATCGTCTGACGGGCTATGCGAGCTACATCGACGAGCTGGTCGTCCGCAAAACCGCTGGTACAGGCGGAACGTTGGTGTACTTCCATCGCAACCAACAATACTCCATCACCGCTGTAACGACATCCACCGGTGCCATCGCCGAACGCTACGCCTACTCAGCCTACGGCCAACCGACCATTCTGGATGCCTCAGGAGTCGCACTTCCAACTTCAAACTTCTCAATTCGCACTTCGTATACCGGACGCGAATGGGCTGCGACGCTGGGCTTGCATCACTTCAGGGCGAGGTGGATGAGTCCGAGCGCTGGGCGGTTCCTCACCAGAGACCCAATTGGATTTAAGGGTAGCAGATGGAATCTGTATAGGAATGACTTTGAATTGGATGATATGGACCCCTCTGGGCTGCGGAAAGTCTGCTGCGAATTTCGATTAGGTTGGACAATAAGTAACTTCATAACGAAAGAGCTTGAGTGCGATTCGGGGAAAAGTGCTGGGCAATGCTGCAAGGACTACGGTTCAACTTGGAATAGGCTTTGGGCGGTCGAAGGTGCATCCGATGGGCCTTGCAAGCAATCACCTGAGAAGTGCCAACTTGCATTGGTGCCCATTGAAACAACCGTCTTAACGACGACTACGGTTGCAACAAATTGTGGGAAAGTATTGAGGATACACCCGGTCGTGCAGATTGCTTACGTCACATTGTGTGTTAATAAGTATTACGTCGGTAACGACGACGGTGACCTTCCAGACGAAGACGAACCGGAACCTAAGAATAACCGGGAAGTTTGCAAAAAGTGTATTTGCGTAACAATCCACCAGAATGGACAAAAATCTTACCATTCCGAAAGTGCAAAAACAGTAGCAGAATGCGTGGCAAGGGAGTTTCGCAATCCAATTCTCTACAACGGAGGATGTTTTTGTGGCAGTTGAAGGCTATACGGTCCGGACATCAAATTGCGTACCAAGAGAGATAATAAAATTTTGTCGAAAGCTTGGGTGGAGAGATGTTTTAAGAAGTGAAATCTCTTGTGGTGATCAGGCGACGATCTACACGGATGGTTTTTTTCAGAAGCAAAAGCGATTGCACTTGTATCTCCAAGAATGGAATCATCCAGATTACAATTTTTTTGGGGGTGTGTGTTGTGGTCGATTTGATGTTAATTCTAGCTTCCATGCGATAAGATTAGCCGACACGGATGAAGCAATTTGTCGCGAGTTCAAATTGGTTAATGGTTTCTTTCATCGTCGTCAATACAATTCAGCTTCCGCAATTCTCCGTCTAACCGGTCAGTACGACTTTATTAAAAGAGGGAGGCTTGGGTCGTCATCTCAAGTTTTTCGAATAACTGAGTATGGTTGTGTCGTTGTTTCGAGTTTGTAGCTATCGAGTAAGCGTTCACCTAAAGACTAACCCTCCATCAGTCAATGACAGTCCGCCAGAGTGGTGAGGGAGTCGAAAACCATTGGTTCGAGCGACAACTCGGCCAAGGATTCCTACGAAACTTCCAGTAAAGAGCACTTTCCATAGTTGCACGCGTCATTGGGGAGCATTAGCCTGATTAACAAGAGCCACTCTTCCCATAGCAAATACAACCAACCAACTCGCTTCCAGTTCCAAGAATCCTGTCCCAATCACCATGAGCAATTCGGCCACCAACTGCATCGATGATGCCAGTTGCTAACAGAGCCGACATTTTGGAACACACGATCGCGGGATGGCGAAGGACATCTCTTTGGAACCATGTTGTGGAAATGCGGCAACCGGATCGTTGGAAATTTTGATAACGCAAACGGAATCCCAAAATGAGTATGAGAGCTTATTCAATCCGCGTTTTATCCTCTATTTGCTTGTGTCTCCTGTTTCACTCAAGTGCGATTTCTCAAACTCTTTCAGGGATACAGAAACTAGAAATGGATTCAACGCCCGAAGATGGTTACTGGGAAACTGTTCATCCAAAATATGGTGACCAATTCTATATGTCCGCAGCGAGGTTTTGTGGCTACCTCGATGGAAGACTGCCACCAACACGGCTTACAAACTTCAGAACGGACCGTCGGGGGGTTCGGTCCAGCATTTTGTTGTGCCATGGTTACGTGCCGTTGTCAATTTCATTTTTCACCTGACCTACGAATTGAGTGAGCCATTGAACAGTCAAATTCTCACGGCAATCTCGATGATCAAGGGCGTGATTCAAAAGGTCTATCGCATCGTCTAAGCGGCAACCATAGCGCGATTTCCATTGGGGAGCTAGCCTTAGGGCGGTCTTGAGGCAATCGTCGTGCATCTGCTTGGATCTGGACTGATGCCAGTCACGGTAGACTTTCCAAGCTTGAGAACCCAGCGAATCATAGGAGATGACCCATAGATGATCGTGAATTGTTTCGTAGTCAAGCCGTCGTTTGATCAATGATGCGGCGGGTTCTGTATCCTTGAGTTTGGCGATACCAATCAGCAGATGCTCTGTTCCGACATAGTGGGACGATTGGCTTTCGGCCTCTTGGATCGCGTACTGGATGACCTGTTTTGTTTCGGGCGTTTGCGGAATTTTCCCCATGAGGACTCCTGGCATTCCAGGAATCTTCGATAGCGTTTCGATCACCTGATTGCGAACAATGAATCTATCCATACCAAAGTGAGCCAAAAGGTCAGAAGCTCCACCCCAGGGTATTTGTAAGATCCCGTCCAGAACATGGAGCGGTAGAATTCCACCCGGCTCGAAGTAATGATCAAAACGTTGGCAACTATGGTTGGCCAGTTGAATTGCATACCGAGCACTAGGCGAAAACCGTTCGTACATTTTTCAGTTCCTTGGTGCTCACGGTTCTGCCAAGTCATTCGGCCATGCAAACCTCGGCAATATCCCAATCGCGAAGTGTGACGAAATAGCCGCGGAATTCCGGATCACCTTCAACGCGGTAAGCAATCTCGATCGTATTTGAATCATCATACTAGCTGATGCCAACGTGATCCATCAACCGAGACGACAATTCGACTGAAGTTTTGATCTCGGGGTGACGGCACAGCGGAGTGTGCCTATTACTTTGACGCTGACGGCACAGCGGAGTGTGCCTATTACTTTGACGCTGACGGCACAGCGGAGTGTGCCTATTACTTTGACGCTGACGGCA
>Ga0172376_10000378_pt1 | contig 58069 bp, 46 predicted proteins | sample Lak35m_FD_121114 | JGI IMG/M metagenome (GOLD analysis project Ga0172376, IMG submission 121114) | Freshwater microbial communities from Kabuno Bay, South-Kivu, Congo - kab_092012_35m | ecosystem: Environmental > Aquatic > Freshwater > Lake | place: Democratic Republic of the Congo: South-Kivu...
ACTACTTTTAGCATTAGCAAAATCTTTACTAGTCTTATATTTTTTGAATAGTGCAGGAGTCACTATATTTACTCGTTTGTCGGTGCATTGTGCAGCTAAGATTGTGGCAACTAATAGTTGAAGTGGATTTTTGAAATCAAGTTCACAATGAGCTTGTGGATAAAGTTTATTTAAACCAGCGTAGATTTTTTTTGCTCTAGCTTTTAGTTCTTCTGGGGATTCTTTTTTTATTGCCATACAAGTGACAATAGTAGTTTGAGTGGGGAGTAAAATAAGAAAGGTAAGAATTTAATAGATATTTCGATATTTTGTGAGAGGTTAGATGGAAGACGTAGTTAGAAATGCTCCACTTTTCTTGGCTCTTGATGAAGAAGCCTCTGTTGCTTTAAGAGCATCTATGGTTGAAATGGATTTAGCTCGTGGTCAAGTTGTTTTTTCTGAAGGTGATTCAGGAGATCGTCTCTATGTGATTGTGGATGGAAAAATAAAGCTAGGAACTTCTTCTAGTGATGGTCGAGAAAGCTTATTAGCAATTCTTGGTCCTGGAGAGATGTTTGGTGAATTATCACTATTTGATCCAGGACCAAGAACAGCAACAGCAACAGCGTTAACTGAAACAACGCTTCTTGGCTTAGGCCATGATGCACTGGGTCCTTGGCTTAATGGCCGGCCTGGGGTTGCCCAAGCTTTACTAAAAGCACTTTCCCAAAGATTAAGAAGAACTAATGAGAATTTGTCTGATCTTGTTTTTTCTGACGTTCCAGGAAGAGTCGCTAAAGCATTACTAGATTTAAATGAAAAATTTGGAGAGAAAAGAGCTGATGGGTCTTACGTTGAACATGATCTAACTCAAGAAGAACTTGCCCAATTAGTAGGAGCTTCTAGAGAAACTGTTAATAAAGCTTTAGCTGACTTTTTGCAAAGAAATTGGATCAAATTGGAACCTAGAGCAGTTTTAATATTAGAATTAGAGCGACTACAAAAAAGAGCAAGGTAAACTTATATTTTTATCAATTAAGTTTCAATTTATCATCGCTCAAATAACTTTCGAGGTGTTCTGATAATGAAATTTGCTGCTTTGATTACTGCTAGATCTGGTTCTAAAGGTGTTCCTAATAAAAACATTAAAGAACTTCACGGCAAACCATTAATTGCATGGTCTGTTATGGCCTGCAAAAAAAGTGAACTCATTGAAGATGTATTCATTTCAACGGATTCGAAAGAATATGCAAAAATCGCGATTCATTACGGGGCTAAAGCTCCATTTATTAGACCAGTCGAAATAGCAAAAGATGATTCAACTGATATTCAAGTTTTTAAACATGCTATAGATTATTTTGTCACTAGTCAAATAAAAGTTGAAAACATAATACATATCAGACCAACAACTCCTTTAAGAAATCCTGAAATAATTGACTCGGCAATTCGCTTATTTAATTCTAACTACCAACAGATCTCCTCATTAAGATCTGTTCACGAAATGCCCGAATCAGCATACAAATCATTTGAAATTGACGAATTAAATTATTTAAAATCTTTCATCAACCCAACTAGCAAAATTGACTCCAACTCCCCTAGACAAAACTTTCCAAAAACCTTCACTGCAAACGGATATGTCGATATAGTTAAAAGCGAATACATAAGTAACCATAATGATTTACACGGAGACAAAATTCATGCATTCATTACACCTTCCGTCCAAGAAATAGATACCCCAGATGACTTTGAATATATTGAATGGCAAGTGGAGAAAAATCTTGCAATTTACAATAAACTCTTTGGTGGTATTTAGATGACTAAGTTTGATTTTTCTGTAGATCCGGTACAGGTATTAAAGATTCAAACTGATAATAGATATATCAATTCAAGTATACCTGCTCCCGGAACTAAAGAGATAATAATGAGTTTGGAAAAAACAGAATCTAGATCAATGCAAGGTCAACTTCCATTAATTTGGAATAAAGCACAAGATTTTTCAATTTTTGATATATCAGGCAATAAATTTATTGATTTCACATCTACAATTTTTGTGGCGAATGTTGGACATGGAAATAAAAGAGTAATTGATTATGTAAAGAGTGTGTTAGATGCTCCTCTTCTATCTACTTACGCCTATATGAGCGAAATTAGGGCCAAATATCTTGAAAAACTGATCACTTTTGCTGGCAAGCCATTTGAAAAGGCATTCTTATTATCTGCAGGAACTGAAGCAACAGAAGCGGTGTTGAAACTAATTCGAATGCATGGTTTGAAAATTGGTAAGAGAAAACCAGGAGTCATTACGATTCAAGGAAATTGGCATGGAAGGACAATGGGAGCTCAAATGATGTCCACAAATCCATTACAAAAAGAATGGATTGGATATCAAGACCCAAACATTATCCACATTGATTTTCCATATCCTTGGCAAGTAGCTGAAAATGAGGGTGCAGAATTTTTTGATAAACAAATTATCAAACTTAAAAAAGATGGTATTAATTTTGATAAAGATATTTCAGGATTTATGTTGGAAACTTTTCAAGGATGTGGTGCAGTTTTTTATCCAATAAGCTTTGTAAAAGCCTTAAAAGAATTTTGTTTGAAACATAATATTTTATTAGCATTTGATGAGATGCAAGCAGGATTTGCAAGAACAGGTAAAAAATTTGGCTTTGAACATTACCAAGTTGAACCAGATTTAATAGCTTGTGGAAAAGGTATGGGCGGAGGTTTTCCTTTGTCTGGTGTTCTAGGCAGAAAAGAAATAATGGATTTACCTGAGGTTGGAAATATGAGTTCAACGCACTCTGCAAATCCAATAGTGTGTGCCGCCGGGCTTGCTGTCCTTGATGAAATTGAGGAAAGAAATTTAGTTGTCGAAACAGAAAGAAAAGGAATCATCTTAGACAGTGAATTAGCCAAATTGAAAATTAAATATCCCCAACTAATTGAAAACTACTTAGGTAAAGGTTTAATTTATTCACTTATCTTCAAAGATTTCAATGGTATAGATAAAAGTAAATTTGCAAGCAAGGTGTGTGAAATTTCTATGCGAAAGGGTCTACTTGTAGTACATACTGGGAGAGAATCAATCAAACTTGGACCTCCACTTATAATTTCTGATCGGGCACTTTGTGAAGCAATATCTGTGCTAGATGAATCTATTCAAGAAGCTCAAAATAATGTCTAACACTATTCGCCATGTCGGAATAGTGGTAAACAATTTAGAAAAGTCAATTCAGTTTTGGGAAGAAATTATTTGAGTTAAGAAAATTATAGATCAGATTGAAAAATCCCCATACATTGATGAATTATTAGGTCTACAAGCAAAAAATCTTAGAACTGTAAAATTTATCGATGAGAATGAATTTATTATTGAATTACTTCATTTTCCTAATAAATCAAATAACAATAAATGGATGGGAAGCCTTGATTCAGTTGGGTTAACCCATATTGCAATTACGACAAAAAATATCGATGAATTAGTTTCGCGACTAAATAAAAATGGTTATAAATCTATTTCAAATATTTTAAAATCACCTGACAATAAAGTTAGAGTTGTCTTTGTTTATGGACCTGAATCATTGTACTTAGAAGTAGTGGAGCAACTAAATTAAATTCTTTTTCTTTTCAAAAAAAGCGATAAAATTAGTAAAATAAAGCTTAGAATTATCACATTCATTGATCTATCAAGAACAACTATTGGCTCTGTCCATCTTCTAGCAAACATAAATTCAAACCTTAATTCATCTTCAAATTTATACATGAAAGGTTCCCATAAGAGAATTGCTGAATAAAAACTTGGAATAATCCAAATCTGATTTTTGTACTTTTTTTCATAAAGTGAAAAAATTAAAATTAATAGTAGAAATCCTGAAAATGCTAAATATCTATCTGTATCGCCACCAGCTCCAAAAGTTATACTTACTAATAAATTTAAAAAAGAAATAATAAGAATAATTAAAAATACTGGCTCTCTTGTAATTTCTTTGAGAAAAAATAAGGTGAAGATGCTATATGTTCCCAGACCTACAAATACCAAAAGTAACATTCTTCCCAAGAAATATAAGTTAGTTAATGATGAATATATATCTGAAATAAACATCTCTATAAAATCTGGATTAGATGATCCAAAATATTTTGCTGAAAGTGCAATGTATAAACCAAGAAATAGGATGATAGGAATTGATATTAAATTTATTTTTTTAAATCTATCCAATTTGAGATAGTAAAAAAATAAAACAACTAATAAAATAACACCTTGATGCAGTCTAGTTAACAAAAGACATCCGCTAAAAAATAAAATTAATATATCGAAAGTAATTTTATTACGTTGCAGTAAATATATTATTAAAAAAATTAAAAAATATGATAATTGATCAGTAAGTACTGGATAAGTTAAAGTTAATCTAAAAGTAAATGGATGAAGAATAAATAAAATTACAGAAATTACTGGTAAATAATTTTCCTGTGCATATTTTTTTACAATTAAAAAAATTAATAAACTCGAACCTGCGATTAATATTCCATTGAATAAGGCAAATGCATTTATGGTGTCACCGACGGATTTAGGATTAAAAATTAACTTGATCAAAAAAGGGAGTAAAACCCTTTGACTGTATGGAGTGTTCGGTAAATTTGGAAGCGGAGAATTACCAACCATGGCGCAATAATGAGCTCCATCATTTCCGCAACCTTCTCTTATTGAAACAAGAGACGATGTGAAGCCTTGCCAAAAAATTGCTGAGATACCAATTAGCAACAAAACATAGTTATTTATTCGCCAAATTTCAAAAGTGTTTTTAATTTTCATGATCCAGTAATCTTGATTTTCAATATTTCTTGTTTAAATTTTCTCATTTTAAAAATTATCTTTGAATTGTAATTTAATTATTTCCACTATTCAATTACATCCATATATTCCAATTTCATATCTTCACTTTCAATGTATTTGTCTTTTGTAACGGGACAAATATATATTTTTGATTCTAATTCGCTTACTTTATTTAGTCTTACGCCACTTCTACCAACCCAGCCAATATGCTTTGCAGGATTGCCGAAAACTAAAGAATAATCATTAACATTTTGCACAACTACGGATCCCGCACCAACCATTGACCATCTCCCGATTTTTAATGGAGCAATCAGAATTGATCCGGCACCTATAGAAGCTCCTTGCCCAATAACAACACCTAACTTATTCCAATCATTTTCACTTTTCTTGGTCATATTCTCATTAATCGCTCTTGGATATTTATCATTTGTAATTATTACTCCTGGACCAATAAACACTCCTTCTTCAATTTTTGCAGGTTCATAAATTAAAGAATTATTTTGGATTTTAACTGAATTTTTTATAACTGTTCCCGGACCAACGTAGACATTCCTACCTATGTTTACATTATCTCCTATTTCTACAAACTCACGTATTTTAGTAAATTCCCAAACAATAAAATTTTCACCAATTATTGCAGATTCTGCAATCGATACTTGTTTATTAAATTTCAAAAATATTATCCTAACCTATAGTACAAACAATCTAAAACTCATAATACACTTTATACACTAATAATTCACCCATATTCTATAAATTTTATTATTTAAATGTTTTAATAAAAGTTCTTTCGAGTTACTCTTAAAATAAGATTAATTAAACCTAAAAATATACGTTATAATTAGAATTGTTAGTATATGAAAAATAAATTAGATTATCATTTAGTAATTTATTTTCTTTCAAGAACAACATATACACCTCTTTTTTCGATTTCAATATAGTTATTTTTTGCAATTGAAAATTTATCAACGCTCACTTGATGCAACCCGGGCAATTGCAATCTTGTTTTCAATATAACATATTTAATGTCACTTTCATCTAACCATTTTTCTACAGAATCGTATTCTGGGTTTGTTGTTATGTCAGAAACTGAGACATTCGTATCAGGTATTTTTTTACTGAAGAAAGAAACAGGATCTTCTCCTGGCCAAACTGCAGTATTGCCTTTTAATTTGTACTTTTCAAATAAAGAAATTCCGGTTTCCGATTCCTTCAAATAATGGCCTGGAGTTCCAATCCATAAGTAAAGTTTTGAATATGTATGTACATTTTCATCAAATCTTAAAAAATTCATTCTCTCTAAAGAAAATCCATAAAAAAGGATCGGTAAATACAAAATAAATGAACTAAAAATAAAAATAGCACTCAATCTGTATGTTTTTTCTAAATTATTCCAATTCTTAATTTGGAGAAGTTTAAAATTAATCAAATAAATCAATAAATAAATACTCCAAAAAGCGTAACTTGAACCACTAATACCTTGAGATAAAGAATTAGCAAAACAAGTTACAAAAAGTAGGAGTTGATAAAAAATAAATTTTACTTTCCAACCAAAAATTACAAAATTCACTAAAATTATTATAAAATTCCAAATAACAATGGATTCAAGAATGAATTGCCAATTAATCCTATAGTAATCAAAATTAAAATAAATTAAAAATCTTGATATAAGAATAATTGGAGAATAAAGGATCAAATATCTGTAAAAATTAAGATTCTTAAATCTAAGGCTAAGTAAGAATAAAGCGGCGAAGAAAAAAATTACGGGAAGTAAAAAACTAGTTATATTTAGAATATCGTTTAACAATGTATTTAAATTTCTCCCATCGTTTAGCCTAATTGAAAATGGGCGAATTATAACATTTATAAACCATTTAGAAATAATTTCTTGTGAAAATAACACAGAACTAAAAATGACAACTATAAAGAGATAAAAATACGATAAAAAAATCAAAGAATATTTTTTTTGTAATATTAAATAAATAGTGACCAAAGCTATCCACGCCATGCCACTTGTTTGTTTGTACCAAAATGGTGATAAAACTGTTACAAAAGTAATAATTGATTGAACTTTAAATTTAAAATAATCTAAATTGTATAAAAGATAAAAACTAGCAATTATTGCAAATGCTAAATCTGCATCATAAGTTGGTTGAGGTACTATGAACCATGGAGATGTGAAAGAAATTATTAAAAATACTAGCCCATATATTTTTAGATCAATTCCAATTTTATCCAAAATTTTTAACCAAATTAAATTATAAATTAAAATTTTTATAAAAATAATTAAATAAATTGAAATAATATTATTACCAAATAGCCATAAAAATGTAGCTAGTTCAAAAAATGTTCCAGGTTGCGTGTATAAAGGAAAGTCTAAGTATGGAACTTGACCTTCCAGTATTCTCATTGCAATATCTGAATAGTTTGAAAAATCCCACAGAGAAAAGATTCGTGAAGAATTTATTATTGTCAATGAGAATGCAAAAAAAGTTGATATAACTAATAAACCTTTTTTAAAAGAATTTAGCTTACTAGATTGATTTAGCATGCCACTCCACAATACAATTTCCAATGTCGATTTCATTTTGATTGCCCCAACATGAATTTATAATTTTTAAATAATCGTCAGTTTTGAATACATTTAATAAATTGTTTGCATTTCCGATAACAAGATTGGGTACCACCCATTTACCACCTACAAAAAGAGGAGCATTTAAACAACTACCCAATAATGCCTCTTGTGGTCCAAGGTGTAAATACATAGAACTAGATTTCAAAAATGTAAGAAGATTACTTTTTTGCACATAATAAGGTGAAGTTATCTGAATATCGCTTAATGCAGTGTCGCTGAAGAATTGAACTTCCATGTTACTTAGATTTGATTCTTCAAAAATATATTGTTGCCAAATACTGGAATCGGCTAAATTATTAAATGCAATTTCAATCTCTTTTAAATCTTTTTGGTCGAAATACTTTACTCGAATATCCACTTTTTCAATATCTTTTCCACGTATAGCAAATGCAACATTTGAATTTACCTGTATGGGGTTGATTTTTAAATCAAGTTTAAATTGATCGTTAATATTTGTGGTATACCTTTTTAGTCCGTTAATAAAAACTTCCTGTTGTTCATTTGGATACTCTAAACCGTTACTTACGATATAAGAATTCGAATTAAGTGGAGCAATAATCTTATTAAATTCTAACTTATCTATTAGTCCACATTTATTAAATGAATTTTTATACCATGTAAATTTTTCAGTGGAGTCATTTTCATGAAAAAATGGAATTGGTTTAATCAATATTGTAATTAATCCAAAAGTTAAAAATCCTAAAAATACTGTCTTAGGATTTCTGTAATTCTTTTTCTTCAACATAAATAATAAAAGAAAAGTAAAAATTATTAAACTTAGTGTAAAAAAGTGTAAGAGTTTAGGTTTTATAGCCAACTCATAATTTATGAGATTGTTATCTATTGATGGATTAGGTTTCCAAATAGTATTTTGATTTAGTTTAATTGCGACTAAAATTGAAATACCAAAACTAAATAATGTAAACAATCTTGAATATTCACTATCTAAATTAAAAATAATTATTAAAGTTGCTACAGGTAAAATTGGTAATAAATACCATCCCCATTTACTAGGAGTGAAACTTAAAATTATTATCATAAAAATAAAAATTAAGTTCAACGTCTCAAACTTACTGTCTTTTCTTATCAACTTTATTGAAATGATCAAAATAGAAAAAGTTAAAATTACAAAAAATATGCTAAATGAGAAATCATAGGAATTGATTATTCCATTTTCACTAAAGTAACGTCTCCATTCATCCAACACGCCGAAACTATGTGAACGTAAAGTTAAAATTCTAGTGGCTGTAATATCTTCCAAGATTAACTTTAAATTGGAATTAACTAAGAATAGATTAGCTGTTAACAATAAAAAATTAAAAAATAAAATTATTTGGTGTAATTTAATTTTGCTTAATACAATAACGAGTAAGCCTAATACTAAAAAACCTGCAAAACCTAATGACAGAGATAGTGAAGAAAATAGTAAAAGTTTATTTAATTCTCTATCATCTTTTGATTTAATAAAATTTAATAAGGAATATATCGAATACATGGTAAATAAACAAATATAAGGTTCAAATCGAAGTGTATTACCTACCGAAATTATAATAAATGAATAAATTAGAAAAATTAGTATTCTGTTTTCTAAATTATAATTTTTTTCATAGTGGTTTTTCAAAATTTTGATTGTAACTAAATAAGTTAATATCCAAACCAATAGCGTTAATAGTCTTAACAAGTGGACAGAAGGTACATAAAAGTAAATGAAGCTTAATATTGAATAAAGCCAATTTCCAAAAATTCCATTATATTTTGCCCATAGATTGTTAGCGGTTCCAAATTCTATCCAATTGTTAATAATTGCAAATTGCCAACCATCATCCCAATTTGGAATTATTAATAAAAGATTTATTAATCCAAATGTAATCAAAATTCCAATAGTTACTATTTCAAATTTTGTTACAACAATTTTTCGATTTAATTTAATTATATAACTTAAATATATTAAAAATATAATAATATTCAAAATTATTTTCAAATAACTTATTTGCCTAGTTGTTTCACTTTCAATAATTAAATCAATTTTATTATCATCGCTTGAATTAAATTCAATATATTCTGCAATAATTTTACGATTTTGTTGAATAATTTTATTTTGTTCACAATTTAATTGATTTTTTAGATTATTGATCTCAAGAATATAATTAGGTCCGTCATAAAATGAACCTATAACTAGTTTTGATTCTCCTGCCAATTCACAAAAATTAGTAATAGTTATTTTTTTTATGTATGGATTTATAAGTTGAGTAAAAATTTTTTGGTTCGAAGATACTACATATCTTTCTGTATGAACAGTTCTTGGTATTACTGCAAATAGATTAAATAAAACAATGGCAAATAAAATTAGACTTATGACGTATTCTTTTCCATTGTTTGTCACTGCAGAAATTATTCTATTTTTCAAATTATTTGATAACTCCATGTTGAATCACTAAATTAGTATTTAAAGGAAACATAGTCCTTAATTGGTTTTTATTACTTTTACATTTACTTGATTGTTTTAGTTCTTCCATCTTGTTGAGAATAATTTGGTACCTGTTAGGTTTGTAGTGGAGGGCTCGCCTAGTGGCCGATGGCACCGGTCTTGAAAACCGGAAGGGGTTCACGCTCCTCGTGGGTTCAAATCCCACGCCCTCCGCCAAATAAATAACATCTAAATGAAAGTAGTCTTGTTAGATTGAATATTGTGGAGGCGTCGCCTAGCCCGGTCCATGGCACCCGCCTGCTAAGTGGGAGGGGGATAAAACCTCCACGAGGGTTCAAATCCCTCCGCCTCCGCCAAGAAATGAAGAGGTTAATTTAATCAATCAGTATTGATTCTTGAAAGAGAATTATGCTTTAAGTAATAGAGCAAGCGCTCGTAGCTCAACGGATAGAGCATCTGACTACGGATCAGAAGGTTAGGGGTTCAAATCCCTTCGGGCGCACTTTAAGAGTGCTTTGACTCAAGGGACACTAAATAATGGGGAAAATTCGACTAACCTTGGCCTTTATCGTAATTGCTTTTCATACAGGTTTTCCCGTGCTTGGTCCTTTTGCAATAATTGTATTTTATATTTTTAGTGGTTATGTCATAACTCACGGACTAGTTAACGGTGGATTGCAAAATGGTTTTGTCCCCTACGCAATAAAAAGATTAAAGCGGGTTGCCCCTACTCTTTTGATAGTTTCAACTTTGCAAATCGCTTTTCTTTTCATTGTTTCAAAGATGTTTGGCTTACAAGTAATAAATTTATTCAATAATTTTAAAGAATTCAATTACGAAAATTTATTTGAATACTATAATTTAATGAATTTTGAAATTTTCTATCAAACTTTCCCGCCCCTTTTGTCATTTCAATTTTTGTTAATTCCTAGTTCTTGGTCTATTTATAATGAGATTATTTATTATTTCGTGATATTTATTTTTCTAAGAGCGACAATAAAATTAGAGAAATTGAGATTCTTTTTAATAATCTTAACCATTACTATTATACAAGTAATAAGCGTTTCCTCGGCACAACAAGATTTAGGCCTTTTGAATAAATATGTTTATTTTAATTCGATCACAGGATTCTCTTACTTCCTTCTAGGTTGTTCTTTGTGTCTAAGTAAAGTACAATTAAATTCTGACAGATTTAGTTACATCTTTGGACCCTTTTTGATACTAATTTTGTGTACTTTCTCAGTAGTTTTAGGCGGACCTGAATGGATTTTCCCAAAAATTCCAGTTTATAGTTGGATGATGTTTTCATATTTTATTTCAATTCTTACAGTTATTACGATAGCTACACTTTCAAAAGTAAGAAGTAAATTTGATATTTTCTGCGGCTACCATTCATATGGCGTTTATATTTATGCCGCACTCTTTTTCCTACTGATTGAATTTAGTAAGATTTCTTCAGTGAATTTTGGATTTGAAAGTTTGGGTAAACTTGAATCTTTAGTTTTTGTATGCTTTGCATCTCTGTTTTCATCTATACTTCAAGAATATCTGTTTGGAGCCAAAGGGAGAAACCTGTTAACGAAATCATTAAAGAATTAATATAGTAATGACATCAAAGCGGATTGCAATACTCGGAACTGGCGCAGCTTCATACGCTGCAGCTTTAGCTTTTTTTAACAGTGCAGAAATCGATTATCAAATTGAGGTTATAGATTTTGGTACCAATCATGATGACGGGGAAGTTGGTGTAACAATCCCGAAATCTGCATTCAAAAAAGGACATATGAATGAGTTAGTTCTTTCAGTAGATCCTTTTTTTCATTTTTACTCAAATAAAGACTTGCTACCCATGGGATCAAGTAGTTTTGGGGGGTGGACTCAGATGTGGGGAGCCACAATTAAACCACTTAACGAAAAGGAGTTATCAACTTGGCCAATAAGTCTAGACTCTCTGTCTGAACATCAACGGATTATAAAAGATGAAATTACCTTTCAAGGTTCAAAAGTAGAAAATTTCTTAACAAATTCAAATCCTCGAGTATTTTCTAATGTTAACAGATTAGTTAAAGAATTTGTAAGCATAAATCAAAATACTAAGATTGAATTTTTAAATTCCACTTTGGCTATAAATAAATTTTCAAATCTACCAACCAACGGTTGTGTGCAATGTGAAAAGTGTTTGAGTGGATGCGAATTTGAGCATATTTGGACTCCCAGCCTAGGTTGGGCTAAAATTCTTAAAGACAAAAGGTTTAAATATACCCAAGATATTTGGATAGAATCAATTCGAGAAATGGGCAACAGTGTCTACATCAAAGGAAAGTTACGAACTAGAGAGCCAATTGAATTTACTGCCTTTGATTATGTATTCGTGGGATTGGGTTCAATTCAAACTGCAGCGTTAATGTTAAGGTCTCAATATACAAAAGAAGTAAGGATTAAAGAAAATAGAATTTTAATAATTCCATTTTTTATGCGTGGCTTTGGAAAAACTGGGTCAAAACAAAAAAGAGTCTCTCTTGCAGACGCTTTTATTACTAATGTCTCAGATGATGAGGAAAATAAGACTAAATTTTTTGCTCAACTCTATGGTTACAATGAACAGATTCATACAAAAATAATTGAATCGATCAAATTATTGAGATTTATTCCGGCAAAATTCACAAAGACGGTACTGCAACGAGTTGGAATTGCTATGTTTTTTCTAGACGAAAAAAATAGTGATGAAATAGTATTAATTAATAACAATGAAATTGTAATTAGGGAGCAAAAGACTAATACTTTAGATTTCCATAAAGTAAAGAAGATTTTAAAAGAATCTTTAACTTCTGTTGGCTTGATTCCATTATTTTTCTTAGCTAAATTAGGGAAGACGGGTGAAAGTTACCATTTTGGGGCATCGTTTCCCATGTCAGAAGGTTTCAGAAATGGTAATTACTCTGATGTTGAAGGAAGGCCGAACGGATTGAAGAAAATTGCTATAGTTGACTCAAGTGTTTTTACAGACTTATCTCCAACCCCGCCCACGTTCAATATGATGGCTAACGCTCATAGAATTGCAAGCAGTTTTCTAAAAAATCGTTAAGCTACCTTCACAGATAAACATTTTCTTTACTCGGGTAAGTTCCATCCTTTACTAATTTCGTAAATTCTTCTACTGCTAGGCGTGTTATTTCCCAAAAACCATCTTTTCGGGTCGTTCTACCGTATTCATTCAAATCATCTTTATCTTTCAATGACTCTTCAAATTCTTTAAGAACTTTTGGAACAAGACAGGGTGCAAATTTAGGTCGAAATATTGGATAAATCCCAAGTAGATCGTGAAAAATTAGCAATTGTCCATCGACTCCAGAACCTGATCCAATTCCATAAATAGGAATTTCAAATGTTTCAGCTAATTCCCTCGCTAGTCCGTCTGGAGTTGCTTCAACTAAAATTGCTACAGCTCCAGCTTCCACTAATGCCGTGGCATCAGCGAAAAGTTTTTTCTTTTCTAAATCACTTCTTCCCACAATTCGGTATCCACCAAAAGAGCTTGCTGATTGTGGAGTTAAACCGATGTGTCCGAAAACTGGAATTCCGCTTTCCGAGATAGCTTTAACCTGATTTGCCATCTGAACTCCACCTTCAAGTTTGATAGCATCGCAGTCTGCCTCTTTAACAAATCGCATGGCGCTTCTTATTGCATCATCACACGATGCTTCATACGTTCCTTTTGGCATGTCGCCTACAATAAATTTATCAGGGGCACCTCTTCGAACTGCATTAGATAAAATAATCATTTCATCCAGTGTGACCGGATTTGTATTTTTATAGCCTAAGCTAACCATTCCTCCAGAATCCCCGACCAAAATCAAATCGAGAGATGTCGTATTTAAAGCAGTGGCGAAAGAATAGTCATAGCAAGTCAACCAAGAAATTGGTTCTTTTTGAATTTTCTTGGTTTGAATATCTCTAACTGATATTTTTTTCATAATTCTTAACTATATCCTCACTTTGTTCGTAGACTCACTCTATTCAACACCCCCTCAATGTAAGATAAAAATGACCCATTAACCAAAGGTGCTCATGGATAGGGAAAACATCCCAGTTGTAATTTTGGCCGGGGGACTAGGCACTCGCTTACGGGAAGAAACTGAATATAAGCCAAAGCCGATGATTGAAATCGGTTATCACCCGATTCTTTGGCACATAATGAAAACTTACAGTTCCTACGGTTTTAATAACTTTTATGTATGTGCAGGCTACAAAAAAGAAACTATTCAAGATTATTTCCTGAACTTTAATGCTAGAAGTACACCGTTCTCCGTTAAACTAAACGAACCAGGTTCAATAAAGTATCATGACCAAAAAAATTCAGAACCTTGGAATGTAACAGTTGTTGATACTGGGGAACTAACTAATACAGGTGGGCGAATTTGGCAGTTGAAAGAATTAATTGGAAAACAAAGATTTTTTTGTACCTACGGTGATGGGCTTTCAGATGTGAATATAAGTAAACTCCTTGATTTTCACATTCAAAATCATAAAATCGCAACTTTAACTGCGGTTAAACCCCAGAGTAGATTTGGAATTCTAGACATTAATAAATCAGGAACTGTAGAAAAATTCTCGGAAAAACCAGAAGGTGACACCTGGATTAATGGTGGATATTTTGTTTTCGAACCTGAGATTTTTAATAAACTTTCTGAAAATACCATACTTGAACGAGAACCATTAGAAAACCTAGTTGTTGAAAGTAACTTAGCAGCTTTTAAGCATACAGGTTTTTGGCAACCGATGGATACTTTTAGAGAATTTAAATTACTTAATGAAATGTGGGAAACTAATAAAGCACCTTGGAAGGTTTGGGTGTGAAAAAAAATATAGCAATTGTTATTCCAGCCTATAACGAAGAAGACTGTATCGATGAACTAGCTAAGAGGCTGACCCAAGTTTTTTTGGTCGAGATAAATTACGATTTCGAGGTAATCATTATTGAAAATGGATCTAAAGATATGACTTGGGAAAAATTAATCAAAATTTCTTCTGAAGATGAGAGATTTAAAGTTGTTAAATTGTCAAGAAATTTTGGCATGGACGGTGGACTTACTGCAGGTTTAGATATAGTTAAGGCTGATGCCTGTGTTTTCATGACAGCTGACCTTCAAGATCCTCCGGAAACTATTTCTGAATTTATTAGACTTTGGGAAAATGGTTACGAAAACATATTTGGAATTATTGGTAAGCGAGAAGGTACGAGCCTTCTTAGAAGATTTAATTCACAAATTTTCTACTGGCTTGCTTCAAAGTTAAGTTCTGGAAATATTCCTAGGAATGTTAGCGATTTTAGACTTTTAGATAGAAAAGTTTATGAGTCTCTTAGAACACTTAAGGAACGAAATAGATTTTTACGTGGCATGACTGCTTGGGTTGGGTTTAAATCTGTTGGAATTGTAATTCAAAGACCTCCAAGGTTTGCCGGTGAATCTAAGGCATTCACATGGAAGGTCATTGATTTCGCATTTAAAGGAATTTTTGCATACTCTTACAGACCATTGAGATTAATCACTATTGCTGGTTTCGTGCTTTTTACATTTTCTATTTTGTCCCTCATAGGTTTAACCACATTTTGGTTGATAAAAGGAGTGCCATTTCCAGGTTTCGGTTCCTTATTTGCGTTAATTGTTTTGGTATGGGGAGGAATAGCCTTAATGATAGGAATTCTAAGTGAATACGTTGGGCTAATTTATGAAGAGGTAAAAGCTCGACCAAGTTACATAGTTTCTGAAAAAATCAATATAAGAGATTAATGGATAATTTCTTTTTAAACCGTAATCCGCTGATTAAAGATTATTTACTAGAAAATTTCCCAAAAAGCCAGATTAACGTAAAAATTTGCCTAATTGGAGATAGCGGTTTTATTGGTAAATGGATAGTTTTTGTCTCAGAGTTGTTGAATCTACTCGGAACTGTTTCAATTCAATTAACCGGAGTGAGCCGAAGCGATATTCCTAAGTCAAAAGAAAGTACGAGCTATCATCACTTACAAGTTAAGGATTTTCAAGGATTAAATTTAAATAGTTTTACGCATATCATTTGGGGGGCCTCTTCAACATCAAGAGAGCTTAACTATTCGGATTCAAATGCGTTTTTTGATCAATTGCTGAACAAAATTCTGACACAAGAATTCAAAGGTTATCTTTTAAATTTAAGCTCCGGTGCTGTTTACAAGAATGCTTTCACGTCATCTGGAGCATTAACTGAAGATTCTCCAATTCTTGATTTAAAACAGGAAAATATGAGTGAGTACGCAAAGAGTAAAATCTACATTGAGAGACGAGTTCTAGATAAAGCGTCGAAGATAAATTTAGGTTTCTTAAACGCTCGTTTATTCTCCTTTTGTGGACCTGGGATGCCTAAATCTGAAGGCTACGCAATGAATGATTTCTTTTCAAAAACAGTTAGTAATCAAGATATTATTTTAAATGGCAATCCTGAAACTATTAGAGCATTCATGCATCCCTTTGATCTTACCGTTAAAATTATCGAACTAATTATCGAGAAGCCTTCAGTAGAATGTTTAAATGTAGGTTCTGATGATCCACAAACGATTAAATTTTTCGCTCAAGAGATATCGAAATTAGGAAATAATAAAATACTTTTGAATTCAAAAGCTCAAAATGAAAGTCTTAAAAATTATTTTCCTGATACAATAAAATTAAAGAACTTTACAAATTCTGCTAATTTCTTTAGCACCTCAACAATGTTAAGCGACACATTAAAATTCTATCAATCACAAATTAGTTAGAATATGGAAATTGGTCGCTAAACGATCTTCCCATCTCTAATTTAGGGGTTATTAATGCATTTTCAGGAAGATGCACGTCAATAATTTCTGGAGCAGTAATTCTCATTGTTGGAGAGAAATTCAATAATTCATTTGAATTAGCAATTTTTGAGTATTCAATGTTGTAAGCGTTGGAGATTTTTTCAAAATCTGGAACTGAGTACCCCTCGCCGCTTGCAACATATCGACTTTCGAAATATGCATCTTGAAATTGCTTTATTATTCCGAAGCCAAAATTGTTAAGGATTATGATTTTTACTGGTATTTGATAATGGTATATTGTTTGTAATTCTTGGATATTCATTTGTAGTCCACCATCACCAATAAAACAAATTATCTTTTTCGTTGGATCAGCAAAATATGCACCGATTGCGGCGGGGAGGCTGTAGCCCATTGGACTATTCCCTCCTGCTGTGAAAAGTAACCCACCAAATGGAATGAATGATTGATATACCCAACACAAATTTGCACCACAGTCAGAGACAATAATTGTGTCTTGATCTGAATTTTTCATAACAAATTCTGTTACCTCATATGGTGAGAGTTCACCTTTCTCAACCGATGCACTCCTACCATCTGTAACCTTATCAACCAAAGTTGAAATATTTGATTGCCAAATATTTTTAATTTCGTTAAATTTCACTTTATTAAAATCAACATCGGCTAAATCAAATTGTATTACTTGATAAGATAAGTCACCCGCATATTTCTTAAGTTCTTCAATATCGATATCGAGCACAAGTTTATTTGCTTTTGGCGCAAATATTTTTGGATTACCGCTTCTTTGTCTATTGTCTAGTCTGCTACCTAGAACTAACAAACCGTCACATTGGTCAAGGATGGCGTTTGCGGTCCGTGATCCATACACCCCAATTGAACCTAAATAGTTATCTTGATTGTAGTTTTGCAAATAACTTAAAGCGTTCCAGGAAGTTACAAATGGCATATTGCTTTTCTTTATAACATCAATCGCTCTATTAAAATTCCCGCTTAAGCCTAATCCTGCACCGAGTAGTATTAGTGGTTTTTCCTTTGAATTAATAAATTCGCTTATTTTTTCTTCTATTTCATGTTGTGACTTTCCCTTTTTCGTTTGCAAAGGATTTACTTCCATCTTTGCTATTAAATTGGTCCAGACCTGTGCTTCAACTTTTGCTTTTTGAACATCCATAGGAATGTCGATCAAACATGGTCCTGGTCTATCTGACTGGGAGATGAAGTAAGCATTAATAAGTGAATCACTTAGCTCTTGAACATTCTTCACCTTTATAGCTAATTTAGTGATTGGTTCTACCATCTTTACGATATCTGTTTCTTGAAAACCCGCTTGTCTAACTTTCACATTGAGGTTTTCACTACTTTCACTTTGATTTACCTGTCCTGTTATGTGCAATGTTGGAATTGAATCAAACCAGGAACAAGCTATTCCAGTTATCAAATTTGTAGCACCAGGACCGCTGGTTGCAATAGTAACACCTAATTTTCTATTCACTCTCCAAATTGCATCCGCTGCCATAGCTGCGGCTTGTTCGTGCTGGAAAACTCTAAAATGAGAATTTGGGTTTCTATAAATTGCATCCATAACGAATGCGCATGCTCCTCCAGTTACAACAAATACTTCGGGGAAACAAAATTTTGCAATAAATTCTGCAACTAGGTCTGCGCCAGTTTCTGGAGTTTCCTTATTATTGATCACAAAATCCCCATTCAAGTTTTCTCATATCCAGTAAATCTGACATCTGCAACTCTTTACTCCATTGACGAACTTTCCAGCCTTGCAGTGACTTTGATTCTAAATTAATAACCTGGCTCTGTGGCAAACAAACATTGTTTATTTGAACAGATTTTGAAGCATCTGCGTAGTTTGCATAAATTGCCATACCTTTTAAGGTGTTCCCGTCAACAACAGTGCCTGTGGAGTCCTCGTATTGCAGAAGTCCCAGAATTGCTAAATGGACTCCCGCCCCGATGGGAACGAAGTTAAAATACCAAGTATCTGAAGTTAAAAGTGTCTTGTTTTCTGATTGATAATCGATCCAATCTTTAGGATTATCCAATAGTAGACTTCGGGGAAAATAAATCCTACGTTTGATTCTGCTGTCAGCTACATCTTGCAATAATGATTTAAATTCTGGAAGCGGACAATTAGAGTCATTTAAACAATCGACACTCCACAGATCTACAGGTCTTAGACTTAAACCAAGTCGAATGCCTGTTTTTGCAAAAAAATCTCCTGAGTTTCTCTCATATGCATCTTCGTTCGAGGGAGAAATAAAGCTATCTAATGTATTCACTTCCTCAAAGAAGCTTTCTTGAGAAAGGGTTGCATTCCACGCTAATACACTTTCGTCTCTTGCGTGACTCCCATCAGAAATTCCTTGATTGTTGAACTGAATGGATATAATTTCTTTAAAAAAAATTCCTGTAAGAAAACTAAGCGCTACTAATAAAATAACAATTTGTAGGCTGATCAAATATCGCTTTGACATTTAGAACTCACTCATCGCGATTTGAAGTTTTTTCAATAATTTTTTTAATCCTAGAAAAGCTATGCCGTATAAAGAGATTAGAATTATTGCTAATCCAAATTCTCCAACATATACCCCTAAATAGGAACTACCGAAAGTAAACTTATCCCACCAGACAGGTTGGCCTGCAATTATGAGACCAAAGGAAGTAAATAAAAGAAGCCCGAAAATTAGAAGAACTAGAAACATTTTCATATTCCATCTGTCATTCTCATCTTTGAACATATCCAAGAAAACTGAAAACATTAATATCAATAACATTCCAATAACAAAAATTGATCGATTAAAAACTGGGTAGTTATTAAATACTACAGGTGTGAACATTATGTTATCAACAGAACCAGGAACTGCAGCATAGGTCTGTTTAACATAAGTTTTTAAACTCTCAGGAAAAGCGAATCTGAAGTTATAAACTTCACTGACACCCATAGCGCGTGGTTTAAATATTCCGAATACAGACAAAGCAATGAGAAGAGTAGATAAAATTAGACCGATCAGAACTTGCTTGGCAATAGTTTTATTAATCAACAATAGTGATGGATTCAAGTATTTGTATCCAATAATTAGTGCAATAACGGCAGGCAAACATAACCACGAATATTCATATGTGAACATGGCTGAAACCCAAATGAAGATGATCAGAAAGCCAATAAACTTCTTGGGTTTCTTCTGTTCGAGATAGTAAACCGTTAAAATAAGAGTTAAGAAAATTTTAATCATCATGCTTGGTAACATTCCCCCAAATGCTAAGTGAGGGTCGAAATCTGGTCTAATTTGGAAAACAGCGGCAAACATTACTATGAAAAGTGATGATATATTTATTGACTTAGTTACTTTATAAATTAGAAAAGCGCAAACTAATACCGCTAATAAATTAATTGAAAATTGAAAAATCTTATATTGATGTGGATCTTCAAATATATAAAAAATCAAGCGATTTTCAATGAATTGAACCGAGTAGATTCTTCCTTGGCCAGTAAACCACTGTTCATTCCAAAAAGCTATTTCTGACCATAAATTGATTAAGTTCTTCTCACCGAATCTCCATCTATTTAAATCTGGAGTTTGAGAATTTGGCCAGTCATCGCCCACGTAACTTGAGTTTAGAATCGGCTGGAATACCAGAAAGAGACTTGTAATACTAAGAATTAAATAAGCAATTGAAAGTTTACTATTTTTATTCTGAACTCGTAAAATCAAATTCAAATTATACCTGAACTCTTCAAAACCTTCTTCATTTTGTCAGCAATTGACATTTCAGAAAATTCGGTATCTATATTTTTTTTCGCATTCATGATCTTTAACATTCTTTCCTCAGGTTTGGACAAATAGTTATCAATTTGACGAGAGAAACTTTCAAATTTAGGTTGTGCCCACATTCCACCAAATTTATTGTATAGGGACCTCCTACAATCTGAGATTGGCTCAAAATTAAAATCCACCAAATATGAATTATCGGAGTTCATGAAATCCAAATTTCCAGAATATGCAGTAGCAATGGTTGGGATTCCTAATTTCATAGCTTCAGCTAATCCGAGTCCAAATCCTTCAGAGCGGTGAAGTGATACGTAAATATCTACCTTCTTTAGCAAGTTTTGGTAATCCTGTTCATTCATATATTTGTCGAATATGCTCACGTTTCTACCTTCTGATGCTAATTCCATCAAATAAGATTGCTCAAAAGGTAAGAATCTGCCATTTACACTTTTTATTATCAGATTAAACCTATTTTTTGAATCCATATTTTTTCGCGTGACGTAGTCAATCAATGTGAATGTGTTCTTTCTATAAATATCAGATAAGTAATCAAAATTGAAAAACATGGTTATCCTATCTTTAGAAATAGGCTCAATATTAATGTCTAAACTATTTTCAATTGGTAGACCGACAACAGATATTTTTTTATCAGTATAATTCCTTAAAGTGTTTGCAATATATTTTGAACTTACTATAAATTCATCAAAAACATGTAATGAGTTGGAAATCTTAGGGGGTAAGTAATCAGTCTCCCAAAATATTGCTCCTACATTATATTTGGAAACATTCCAGTTATTAACACTTAGATTTCCCATTTCAGAGATTTGATCTGCACCAATAATTACCAAATTTTTGTCAAACGGTAACATGTCAGTAAGAAGTTGGAATTGGTCGATAGCCTTAGACATACTGCCATTTAAATTGAAATCAGAAGTTTCGATTTCTAGATTATTTAATATCTTTCTATATTGTCGGGCTGCCTTTCCCAAACCGAGTTGAAAGTTTGGATACCCAATTATATTGAATCCATTCTTTAATTTATTCCTTCGGTTGTATGCTTTTTTGTTATTTACTTTTTTTAGTAAATCACTAATGAATTCATATTTGTCTTCTAAAGTGATTTCATTAAGCCCGTAATGTTTTAACCACACATCAAAATTGTTCTTAAAATTTGAACTACCTCGTGGGTAGGAAGATTCGAGATCTGGTCTAGAAAGGTAAATTACCTCTTCTAACCGATTTAAGCTTGTTACTCTTTGCCCAGATGCTGTAGCCCATTGTGTAAAACTATCTCTTTTAATAAATGCATCGTTACTTTGTGAATCTAATAAATATCTTCCAATAATTATGCTCCTAACCACATTTGACCATTTGAGTTTAGCTAGAACATCCACATCATAAGAACTTGAATCTAAACACTTCTTGATATTTAAATTTAAAATTCTAGCAATTTCGATGAACTCTTCTGCCGATAAATTCATTGGTGTTTTAGTTCCCCAACTATTCCCAACTTTGTCATAATACGACGAATCTAAAAAGAGTTTCTTCTCTTTTTGTAACTCATGGAAATTCCATGGTGTTAGTACTTTATGATCTTCATCAATAGAAATTAAATTTTTTGAAAGGGCTAGGGAAGATCCTAAAGTGAATACCTCATAAGGCTTTCCTTGCCTTTTAACTAAGCAATAAATTATTTCACTCAGTTCCTCAATTTTAGCATCAGTTTTGAGAGATATTCTATTATAATTTAAGGTACCCATTTTATCTAAAGCAGAATATGTAAAATTATCAAAATTGCTAAATTCTGTTATTGATTTAAATCGGCTTTCTATAAGAATGTTTTTAAAATCTTTTAATTCAATATTGGTAACATTATAAATTGGAACTAGTTTTGAACTTAATATTTCTATAAAATTATATTCTTTTGAATAATTCTGAATTCCAGTAGCTACTTGAAGACAATAAAACTCACTTCTTAACGGTCCATAAAACATTAAGTCGATGATGTCGCTTCCAAATTTTGTGTTTAATTCGTCATAACTCATTTGCTTATTAGGTGTTTGTAAAGTAATTGGAAAATTTGGGATTAGGGTATTGTCAGTGTTTACTACCAGTAAATCATTATTGACAGTTGTTTTAGATAAGAATTCAATATTGTCAATACTATCGCCGACAAGAACAAAAAGAGTTTTAGTTTCTTGAAGTGTAATTTCTTTTTTAATTAATTCCAATTTATCTCACCTGAGTATATTCTATCCCTAGTACGGACGATATTTTTTGAAATTTGGGTAATTTTCTTGGTAGAGTGTTAAAATGCAAAATCGGTCACATAAATACCTTATTGGTGTCGAAATATTCTTCTTGCTTTCACTAATTGTTTTTTCTATTTTACTTGCAGGTTGGACATTTAACGTAAAACCACAATATTGGTTTTCTACCCCACTTAATTCGTATGGTGATGGTCAATTACTTGAGTTCTTAATCCAAAATCAATTTCTTAATGGATCCACTTTGTTTGGTGTTGATAAAATTAGTAATATTGGGTGGCCTGGCGGAACTTATCTAGAGTTATACCCCCAAAATGATGAATTATTTGTTTTTATAATTTATATATTTTATAAAATATTCAATTTAACTATTCCAGTTAGTCTTATGGCGTTAGTTTTGTTAAAATTTCCATTAGCTTCAGTTTCATTTTACGTTTTGATTCGTATACTGGGAACTTCCCGAATAATCTCAGCTATCTCATCTGTTGCTTTTGCATTTATTCCTTACAGCTTGATTAGAGCAGAGGGACATTTAATGTTGGCACAAATATGGGTCATTCCTTTAGCGACCGCTCTGCCATTGTATTTATTTTTAAAGATAGCCAATGAGCGCCTCCTTTTTAAAAAGAGACTAACTTTACTCGTACTTGCAATGTTCTCTGGGTTGATTACCGGATTAGCAGGTTCATACTACTTCGTTTTTAGTCTAATTCTAATGTCGTCGTGTTTAATCTACGATGTTTTCAAAACCGTATCTTTGACCCCCATTCAAAAGAATACTCAACATAAATTAACCTTAAAAGCAACTCGAAGACGTAATTTTAATATATTTGCTTTAAATAAGTTTTCGATATACGTCCTCTATCTTATTATTAGTTGTTTTTCATTTTACATTACAAGTTTTGATAGCCTTGAAGCAGAAAAATCAATCTCAAATATTTTCTTAATTCGAGATTCCAGAGTGCCAATAGAGTCCATAATTTACTCAGGAAATTTTTTATCCTTGTTTTCTGATATGTATTATTTTATTGATAACTTAACTCAACTTAATCTTCATTCAATTGCTAGTCAGTACTATTCTTGGGAATCTTCCGGTATAGGCCCTTATTGTACGATTTTACTTTTTCTGGCTTTGTCCACAACATTTTTTAGAAATTATTACCCAAATTTAGATCTGTCTCTAAATTATCGAAAATTATTTTTCCCTTTATTAATTCTTTTATTATTTTTTTTTAAAGGATTTGGAGGGTTCATTGTAGCAGAATTTCTCACTCCTAGTTTGAGGGCTTGGGGAAGAATTTCAATTTATATCTCATTTTTAAGTTTAATTATTTTGGTTTTATTTGTAAATAAACTTCTCAAATTGCGCTCTGAACTTTTTAGTAGCGGGCGTCTATTTTTATTTCCATTGGTATTATCTTTGATTTATTTCATGGTGTGGAATTTCTTTTACATAAAAGACTATAACTTTCATAGAATTTCTAGGGAAAATATAGTTTCTACTTTTAGTAGCGAAAAACAATTTAACGATGAAATGATTGCAGGATTAAGTTCTAAACTTACTTCAGGTTGCCCCGTGGTTGTTCTTCCCATTTATCGATTTCCTGAATATGACACCCCAAAAGACAGACTTGCTGACAGTGACTTATTGAGCCTCGCGCTAGCGGATGTTAACGCGAAATTTAAATGGAATTCAGGCAATGTTAAATGGTCAGAAGGGGATGAATATTGGGCGCCTCTCGCTGTTGACATTCCCCCTTTCGCCACTACTAGCTTTGAAACTCAAGTAGGTTACGCTAACGAATACGGAGCTTGCGCAATTGCATTGAATCAAGGAATGTTTGATTCGGAAAAAAGCGAAGTTTCTTCAGAAATTCTCACAAATCTAAAATGCCCTTTGATTATAAATCAGAAAGGTGCCAGTGCTTCCAACTCATGGTTAATCTGGGACATTCGTGGGTATGAATGTTCTCAAAATATTAAGAAATTATCCGCATTAGATATCAATAGTTTCCCGAAAAATAATGAAAAACCTATTCTATGGAGATACACCACAATATCTCCTGAGTACTTTGAAAAAAATGTCGGTATATTTAGTGGTAGATCTGATGCGACATTGGATTTTATCATTGAAAAGAATCAATTTAAAAGTAGTAAACCGATCTTGAAATTAGGAATTCTAAATGGAGAATTGACGGAATCTTACAATTTGCAGGTATGTATTACCAGCTATCAAGATGCAAAAATTCCTTCGAAGTGTCAAAATGTTAAAATTACTAATGATAAAGTAGCCGAATTAGATTTGACTCAATACATGAACTCTACCAAATATAAAGTCGACATAAAACCTACAAAATTAACAAGCGAGTTTAACTGGTCTTTAATTTGGACATATGATAAATATCAGTAAAGAAATAAAGAGATATATCAGCGTTGGTATTTACTTTATTATTCCTGTAGTTTGGGCTATTTCTCTCCTAATTTTGGGCAAACTCGTAAATTCTGACTTTGGAAACAATTTTAATGTTATTAGCGACTATTCGATCTATATTTCTTGGATGCGAAATTATATATTTCCTGAGTCACTTCAAAAAATTTTATATATAGCTATACTTTTGTTAAGTTTTGGTGTCTTGATTTTTCTTAAACAAAATAGTTTATTAGTCAGAGATTTAAATCTAATTGAAACTCAACGCAGATATATATCGAGAAGAATAATATCAGTATATTTATTTTTTTCAATACTAGTTATACTATTCAACATTTGGGACTGGGCTTATAAATTAAGAGATGGCATCTGGGTTAATCAATTTCATAGCAATTATGTCCTAAACGCCTCAAATGATGTGTCAAACGGAAAAACACTACTTGTTGATACTTTCTCTGTATATGGCTCTGGATTCATCTATTTAATCACATTAATTATGAAATTGCTTGGCGGAATTAGCTATACAAATCTTTATCTAACATTAATGATAGCCAATTTAGTATACTTTATACTTTTAGCGGTGTTAATTCTTTACTTAACGAAAAGTTTTCTATGGTCAATTCTGACAATTTGGTTATCAAGTGCAATTGTTTTTAACTTCAACGTCAAAACTTTTCCGTCTTCCGAACAGTATGAGTGGCCGGGAGGCACTCCTTTACGTTTTATGTTCGATATTCTTGTTTTCTATCTATTTTATTTGTATCTAAAAGACTCAAGAAATTACAAAAGAATATTCATTCTTGGGTTTACTTCTGCTTTTTCAATTTACTGGAATTTTGAAACTGGTTCCTCCCTTTCTTTAAGTATTCTAATTTTGGTTTTTATCAAATACGTTCTTGAAAAGGATCGAAAATTTTTGCCATTTGTAATTAGATTTCTAATCGGATTTTTCTCATCGGTCTTACTAGTCTCAACACTCACTTATCTAAAAAGTGGAAGTTTTCCACGACTGGATCTCTTACTCTTGGGATTTAAAGTATATGGAAGTGGCTTCACGAGCAGACCCGTACAACTTTTTGATTGGTATTTAATTCCTCTTTTTATCTCACTTGTTTTTATCATCGCCATATTTCACTCTCTGCGCTTAAATAATTCTGAGTTAGATTTTAAGCTCTACATAGTTCTAGGAATGTATATTTATTTCTTACTAAATTTAAATTATTTTTGGTCAAGAAGTTACTCAAGTAATCTTTGGATTTTATTGATACCATTTATTGTTGCTTCGATTACTTTCTTAATGATTATTATTAAAAGTAATTCGAAAACATTCAGTATTTTATCAAATATTGGTATTGTACTGTTATTGATAACCTTTTTTATTTCTATAAATTTTACTATTAATCGGAATATAAACAGATTTAACGACTTAAGAATATTGCAACAATCGCCTAAAATTGTTGGAATAGAAGCTGTCACAAATAGTCTCAACTACACAGAAGAGGGCAATTTAACGATTGACAGTCTCAAGGAGTCGCTCAGAATTATAGTTAATAAAGAAAAGTCTGAGAGAGTTGTTGTACTCTCTCATTTTCAGGGAGTTCTACTAACTGGTTCAGGGAAATCTAATTTTTTCCCATACCCACTTTTCGAAGAAGCCTATATTTCAAAGCAAATGGAAGAAACACAAACCTTTTGGAACAATTCTCTATCAGCACCAAATTATATCTTCATAGATAGGGATATTGCTCCGACCATATTTGAAGAAAAGGATAATGTTTGGTATTCAATTTTTCTTGCTGTATCACATTGTTATGAAAAGGACACAGATGCTGGTTTCTTGACTGTATATAAACTCGTTCAGTCCAATTGCAAGATGTTGGAAATCAAAGAAAGTAATATTCCTCGTTCTTCTCAATTGAAATTCTAGATAATTTCATCTACTAATTCTTGAACACTTCTTCTTAATTTATTTTGCATAAATTCGAGATCTCCAACTTGACCTGTAAAATGTGGGATGAGTCCATCGCAAATTAACTTAGGATATTTTCGGGCACTAAATAGCTCCATTGATATCCGGCTCGCCAATCCACCGCTGCTTATGTGGTCTTCTACAACAACTATTTTATTTTTACTCGATATATCCTTCATTTTTTCTTTAACTGACTTCGAACTTGTATCTTCAATAACTAAAATTGAACTCTCAATGGATCGTTTGGCCAATGCTTCTAGAATTTGCATTCCTCTTAAATATGAAATTCCTAGACACGCAATAACAACTTCAGCTTCAGTTCTTTTCTCAAACAAGTTACTTTCTACAAGTTGAGGAAGATTCATTTGGCTAGACCTACTTAGTCGGTAAAATATAGTTCCTTCTTCTTTATGCAACGATCTCACATATTCTTCACAACTTTTGCCCGTCGCTGGGGTTATGACTTTTAGATTTAAGAATGGCAGACTTAAACATAAATCATCAAATGAATAATGTGATAATCCATCAGTAGAATAATCAACGCCTGCTCCCATACCAACTATTTTTACGTTCAAATTATGTGCCAACGGACCATTCCTTATAAACTCCCATGGTCTAATGAATGAAAAGTTTGATATCGAGTAGCAATAAACGTTGAATCCAGCTTCAGCTAACCCTGTTGCCGCCCCTATCATAGATTGTTCAGCTACGCCAATATTTAAGAATTGGCTGGGGAATCTGTCAACATATTCTTCAATAGCGCCAAAACCTAAATCAGAGGTAATCAAGAAAGTTTTAGGATCATTTTCCGCACATTTAACCAATGAATCAAAGAATTGTTTTCTCATTGGATTTCTAGTTCTTTAGTTGCCTGCGCATAAAGGTCATCGTCAAAGTTTTTATAGTGCCACTCAATTTTTCGTTCCATAAACGAAATCCCTTTACCAAGAGTTGTATGAGCTAAGATAAATACTGGCTTATTCGATTTTTTTGCTTTTTCAATAACTTCGGCTATTTGTGCATGATCGTGACCATCAACTTCAAATGTGCTCCAACCTAAATTCGCTACTAAATCAATTTCGCTTTTAAAATTCAGAACATCTTTTGTGAATCCGAGGGCTTGTTGTTCATTCTTGTCAAAAAATACAATCAAATTATTTAATTTGTGATGCCCTGCTATTGCTAAAGTTTCAAACGTCGATCCTTCATTAAGCTCACTATCGCTTAACAAAACAAAAGTTTTCCATTTTTCATTTTTAATAGAAGATGCAAATGCAGATCCAAGGCCAAAACTAATTCCTTGTCCTAGTGACCCAGTTAAAAAATCTACGCCATTAAGTTCGGGATCGGGGTGCGTTCCAAGTAAAGTTCCATTTGTTCCATAAGAATTTAACTGTTCTTCTGAAATAATGCCTAAGTTATAAAGTGTTACATACCAAGCAAGTGCAGCGTGACCTTTTGACAGAACAAATCTGTCTCGCTGCATTGATGATGTTCCTAAACCATCCATACAATTACCTATTACGAAACATAAGTCTAGAACGCTCAGCGCAGAGCCGATGTGGCCTTTCCCTGAATTATAGGCAACATCGATTAGTAATTTTCTAAGGTTTATGAAATTATTTGTAATCTTCATTTGACTTTTTTCAATAAAATCAGCAAAATTGCCCGTTTTGACTGGATCGGAAATTAGTTTCTCCGAATTCACTTATTGAGGCCACGGTCCAAATTGTATTGCTAAGTGCATCTCGATTAATTTCTGAACTAACTAGACACGAAGTCTCAGTCATCCTTTTTGGCAAAAATGGGTTATTTTCATCAAGACTTACCCACACGGCCGTTCCACTATTCCTATCTATCAATACGTCATCAAGAGTTATTCTCATTGGAGAAATAGTGTAAAGAACTGAGGTGTTTGAATAGTACAAGGCGTCTAAAAAATAAGGCTTGGAGATTTGATTTAATTTATACCGCTCTCCATAATAAGAACTAATTCCGTCTATTGGCAATTCAAATGGAACTTTAAGATTAATTTTAGAGTCACTCGAAGAACGTATTTGGTTTTTTAGAAATTCGTTCAACTCTGTTGATAGTGGGCAAGTTACATCTTCTAGACAGCTCTTCGACCAAATTTGGCTGGGCAGTTTCATGTCAGATAAATCTACTCCCGATTCAACAGAAAATACGGCACGATTAATTTCATGAGTATCATTAGTGTCATAACTAATAATCGTAGAGCCTTGAACCACGTCCCTCATTAAACCTTTATTTATTGCAAATTTCAGCATTTCAAATCTATTCGTTTTATAGTTATCGTTAAAAAGTAAACGATTGTTGCTATCTAATTGAAAGGTCATTGACAAAGCGATAGGGCTAGCAATTACGACGATGTAGACCAGACTAATTAACGTAGATGTACTCATTTTTGATGAGATGAAATATGATCTAATTCTATTAAAAATAATATAAAGTAGAATTGTGGCACCAACGTGTTGATAAAAAATAGGTAGATAGGCGTTACCTAAATCCAATAACTCTTGCCATTGTTTACTCACTCCTACGAGAATTGGTGGTGCAATCAAAAACCATATTCCCACCGCGGCTAATGGGGCCAGATTAGAAAAAATAAGATTGTGGTTTTGGATAGAGTCTTTAAAAAACGCATAAATTATGGGAATTACAAGCACCATTATGAGTAGGTAAATAAACATTGAAAAATTTGGGGTAGGAATCTTGCCAAAAATTGCCTGGGTGTTTGGAAGTACTGCAATCATTTGTTTTACTGAAGTTTTTACAATCATTACAAAATTAAGATTTGATTCATAAGTTCCTTCTTGAATAAGTCGTTTAGGTCTGACTATAAAGATTTGTATTAGAGCAAGGATGAGTGGTCCAGAAACTGAGATTAAGATAATCCTTAATTTAGACAAATTTAAGATTTTATTTTTCAGCAGAATAAAGAAAAAAATTGGTGTCAATATAATGGTGTATTCGTACGTTAAGGCGCTTATTAGAGGTAGAATAAAAATTGTTAGATACCATCTTAATTTTAGTTGTTCACTTTGATCTATCTTTAAAAGATATATTGCAGTTACTAAAATACAGATTATAGAAATAGGTAAAATGAATGTGAAACCTATGTATGGATCATAATCATTTCTGAATTGTAAAAATATTGTGAAACTCAATACGATTATTGCAAAATTTATTTTTTTCTCTAAATAGATAGATAATAGTTTAATTATAGACATTATTACTATGATGATTGATAATATTTGCATCAACTTATAAAGTTCTATATTTGGTAATAAAATAAAAATTCTAGCTAAAAGTAAACCTACCGGAATTATTCTTCCTGCTCGCTGAATCCAACTATCCGTCCATATCAACGAATCCTTAATCCAAATACTAAAAAGATTGGTTGAATCCGGATATAAATACCTTACCCAATACCCATTGTAACTATTTGGCCAGTCATCGCCAAAAAGAGCTGAAGTTCTAATCCTATATAACATTATAAAACAGATAATTATAGCTGCGACATTTGGCAGATACGTAATCGCAGCATCAATATTTAGTTTTTGTTTCTTGAACATAATGGAAACTATACTTTAAATTGAGATCATTTATGTATTTTGCTTGGTAATATAGTTAAAGTTAAATGGATGCTCAATTATATATAGGATATTTTCTTTGATCTCCTCCCAAGCAGACCATATATATTCAATAGTTTCTCAGTAGCATTTACAAGTTTGATGGAACTTCAAAGAAATAATCTAGTTTTTGCAATCTAAACCAAATAGTTAACGAACTTGTTTGTTAATTTTGAAGATAAGATAGGTAACGTTTTGAAAATGTGGAGAATTAGAGTTATTTAATATTTCTCGTCGACGTTTTATGCAAAATAAACGCTGTGGTTATTTTCGAGCTAAAAATTTGTGAAAGTTAACGTACTCCTTTTTAATTTGATTAATTAATATACTTCTTAATGCTCTAAATCACATAACACTATTCATTGAAAGTACCTATAATTTTCTGCCCAATAGATAAATGTTTCCCACATTAATCGGCAACTTTATTTTTGCCAGATTTGATCTGAGTAACAATTTCTTTATTCCCTTTTGTAATGGACTCACTTTTAACCAGTAACTTAGGGGATAATTATTTCTGTACGAATCTAGTTTAAGAATTTCAAATCCGTTTTTCTCAAACAAATTTCTGATGCCTTTTTTCGTAAAAATCTGTAAATGCTCAATATCAAAAATTGGTGATTTCTTTCCCATTATTCTGTTGACTACGCTCTTGTGATTGTGGCACGTTATGGATACTAAACCTTTTTCTGTCAGCAAATCTGAAAATCTATTTACCCAAGCTTGTGGATTAATGACATGTTCGATTGTTTGGAAGCAGGTGACTAGATCAAATTTGTAATCAAATTTTGCTTCTTCTAAAGAATGTGGGTATATCTCAACTGCACTAGTTGTAAGCTTTTTTATCGCAGATATAGAAGGCTCTAATCCAACCAATTTTGTATCGTTCCATGTTTTTTCTAATTCGTATAGGAAACTGCCGTTCCCTGTACCAACATCTAGAACACTTTCGACTTTGGTATTTATGAATTTAGTGCACAGTTTGACGTAGGTGCGTGCTGCAAATTCTGCTTCTAGATTCGAATCATAGCCAGCTTTTCTGTATTCGTGAATTAATTCATCATAATCGAATGGATCGTTCGTAAAAAGTGTCTCGCAGTTACCACATTGATATAAATCGTGGTGCATTAGTTCAGGATTCTTTCTCGATGAAAATGTTGTGTTTGTAAATAAGTCTTTTTCTATATTCTGGCTGAATTTTAATTTACCTTCATTGTTGCAGGCAGGACAGTTATACATTTTCAATTTCTTCACCATTAATAATCGTAGATTTCCTTAAATAATGTGGACGTTGCTTAATATCTTCAAAAACTTTGCCGAGATAAAGAGACATTACAGCGTTCTGCAATATTACGACACATAAAATCACAAGAATAATTACATTCATGAACAATATATTGGTTCCGTTGTTTAAATTTAGTATTGATATTGGAATAACTATTACCGGTATAACAAGTAAGGTTGAAATTAAAGTCACGATGTTAAGCGGTATTCTTGAAACCGCGAGTAAACCTTTAGATGCCCAGCCTAGATTTCGTAGCAAATTATTGGTACTTTTCCCAAATAATCTTTCTGGCCTTCTATATTTTACTCCGATAGAGTTACCTCCATAAAATGCTCGAAGAGCGCGAATAAAGGGTTCGCGTTCCTTCAAGTTAAGAATATAGTTGACTACTTTTCGATCCATTAATGAGAAATCTCCTGCATCTCTTGGAACACTAAATGATGATAGTTTTGAAAATACTCTATAAAAAAGTTTATAAAAGAATTGCATATAGATTGGCGCATCCCTGCTTGTTCTTACGCCATAGACCACTTCATATCCATTTTCCCATTTTTCAATAAATTCCTCGATTAATTCCGGTGGATCTTGCAGATCCCCGTCCATCAAAACTATTCCATCCCCGCTTGCAAAATCCATCCCACTTAAGAAAGCTGATTGAGATCCAAAATTTCTTGTATGTGTAATACCTTTAACTCGATTATCTTGCTTAGATAACTCTATAATTTTCACTCTTGAATTATCGGGGCTTGCATCATTTACAAAAATAATTTCATAAAAATAAATTGACTTACTAAGTACCTTAGTTAGTCTTTCATACATTACCGGTATAGCGAGTTCGTCTCTATAGCAAGCGATGATAACTGAAATAGTTTTATTTTTGTTTGTCATTTTTTCGCTTACTGAAAGCAGTTTGTAAATACTTTTGATTATCGTTTACCAAGTAAAATTCCTTTAATTTCATAATACCTTCGGTTAGGGATATACTAGATTTCCAGCCATATTTTCGCAAAATTTTCTCAGGATTCCCCACCCATTCTTTCAAATCCCAATTTCTCATTGGGTATCCAAACGATATTCCTTTGTTGCTTGGAAACAATTCGTTCAATGTACGTGCTAAATCGGCCATTGTTGTTTTTTCCCCTGAAGCAACATTATAAATTTCAAAACCTGACATTTCTTTATTCCTCTGGATTAGCACACCAATCAAATCAATTAAATCCTGAATGTAAATAAAATCCCTAGATACTTCTGAGTTAGTCAAGATTATCGTTTCACCATTAATAATTTTGGTTACCAATGTTGGCATTAATCTACTTGGGTCCTCTAAAGGTCCATATATTGAATATAGTCTTAAAACCGTAGATTTAAAGCCGAACAAATCATATGCGCTCTTCAGTAACAAAGTTGTTTCTAATTTTGCTTCTGCATACTTACTATTAGGTTCGCATAAACTTGTCTCAAGAGGTTTATTTGAATTGGCACCATATTCTGAAGATGTTCCAAGATGGATCAGTTGAATACTCGTTTCTTTTGCCCAGTTTACTATTTCGTTGATAACTTCAAGGTTCGAATCAATTATTGATTTTTCATCCTGCTGAAAACTATATGCGCCATGCGTCGCTGCATTAATTACAACATTGGGATTGTACGCCGTTAATGTTTGATTCAAGCTATTCCCAATATATGAATAGTAATTTTCTAATTGAAAGGCTTCGATTCTCCAAGGAGATTGGGATCGCGCAAATCCATGAGCATTAAAATTATTCTTGACTAATCCATTTAATAGATTTGCCCCTACAAAACCGCTTGCCCCAATTATGGCAATTTTTGGCTCGATTTGCATTTCACTCCAAGGCCATGGATAAAACTTTTGTTGACTTCTGCAATCAATATACTCCTTTATGTGGTGTGATAAATTTTGCTGAAGAGAGTCTTATTCGATTGGTTGAAAATTGTGCCTACCGCTCTTATAACTGGTATTACAGGGCAAGATGGAATGTATCTTGCCGAATTACTTTTGAAAAAAAGATACGATGTTTACGGATTAATTCGAGGTCAAAACAATCCAAAATATTCTATTATGCAAGAACAGTTTCCTGAAGTTAATTTGATCACTGGAGACTTAACTGATCCATCTAGTTTGTTTCACGCTCTTGAAGCCTCTAATCCAGATGAAATATACAACTTGGGTGCCATTTCCTTTGTAGCCTATTCGTGGGACCAGGTTCAGTTAACTTCGCAAGTTACTGCAGTAGGAGTGGTAAACCTACTTGAGGCTATAAGAATTTGGTCAGGAAAAAATCTGGATAAAATTAAATTCTACCAAGCATCAAGTTCAGAAATGTTTGGGAAAGTTCAGGAAACTCCCCAAACTGAAAGAACTTTACTTTGGCCTCGGAGCCCTTACGGAGTAGCAAAATCTTTCGGACACCACATGACAATCAATTACAGGGAGTCATATGGCTTACATGCGAGTTCTGGAATTCTTTTTAATCACGAGTCTCCGCGACGCGGTCCTGAATTTGTTACACGAAAAATCTCCATAGCAGTTGCAAAAATAGCTCTTGGGCTAAGTGACCAATTGGTTTTAGGCAACTTAGAGGCGAGAAGAGACTGGGGATTTGCGGGAGATTACGTTGAGGCTATGTGGAAAATGCTTCAAGAAGATGTTGCAGATGACTATGTAATCGCAACTGGAGAAACTCATTCGGTACAGGAATTTGTTCAAATTGCTTTCAGTTCTGTTGGAATATCTGATTGGAACAAGTATGTAAAAACCTCAGACAAGTTTCTTCGACCAGCTGAAGTTGATTTCTTGGTCGGTGATGCATCAAAGGCGCGTAATCAACTAAATTGGAAACCAGTTATATCTTTTCCAGATTTAGTAGAATTAATGGTTCAATCTGATCTGAAGTTATTTTCAAAGAAATAGATGCGATCTCTAATCGTTGGATGTGCCGGTCAAGATGGATTTTTGCTTTCTAAACTTTTAGTTGAAAACGGTGAACAAGTATGGGGCACCAAAAAACCTTCTACCAGACTTCCGATAAATCATCCATTAAAAACTTTAAACAAAATTTTTGATATTGATTCAACAAATTCAATTGATCTCATTGAAATTATTCAACAGTTCGATATTGAAAAAATATATTATCTTTCTGGAATTACTTCAATTACTAGATCATTCGAAAATCCTGAAAAAACTTTCTTAGTGAACTTTTTTTCATATGAAAAACTTCTAAAACAATTGGTAAAAATTGGATTTGTAGGACAAGTGATTTACGCTTCTAGTACTGAAATATATAGTAAGAAGCTAAACCTTTTAGAAGAAAATTCAATTAGAGTCCCTAGTAATCCTTATGGGGATTCGAAATTAAAAGCTGTTCAATTAGATCCAAAAGATTTTGGCGCTAAATTTACTGTTTCAAATGCCATTATGAGTAATCATGAATCTTTTCTCCGAAGTGAAGATTTCGTAACCGGAAAGCTAGCCAAAGGCTTAGCGTTAATTCACAAGGAACAAATTAATAAATTGAAATTTGGCAACATCGATGTCAAAAAAGATTGGGCTGCGGCAAGTGAGGTGGTTGAAGCGCTATACCTAATTGCAAAGGGAAACCATTCAGGAGATTTTTTACTTGCCTCAGGGAAACTTAGCTCTCTTTTAGATATAATTAAGTTTGGGTTTAATTATATAAATATCATCAACTGGGAATCCTTTATTGAAGTAGATGAAAATCTTAAACGAAAAAATGATAGAATTACTCAACAGATAAATATTTCAAAAGCTAAAAAAACTTTAAATTGGCACCCTCATTTAACATATCAAGACTGGTTACCCGAAATGATTGAATATAATCTTAGATTCCTTTAATTAATTTTTGTCTATTTATTGAGTCGCTTATCAAATAAAGTGGTCGGTTCTTAACTTCTTTGAAAACCTGGCCAAGGTAAACGCCTAAAATTCCTAAAATAACAAGAATAATTCCTGTTGAGAAGAAGATAGCAGCAATCAAACTGGGCCAACCAACTACACTAAACCCCCAACTGCTTACCCCGATCAAAATCCAGGTAACCATTAAAATTGAAAGTACAGACATAACTATTCCTAATCCGATAGCAATTTTCAATGGACGGTCTGAAAAAGCTAATATAATATCCGCAGCTAGCTTGAAACGTTTTTTTAATGTGTACGAAGGTTTACCAACAAATCTTTTCCCATGGGTTGCAGATATTGAAGAAGTATTGAAACCCAACCACTTGATTGTACTTCCGTAAAATCGAGAATTTTCCGGGAATAGTTTAAAAGCTTCGACCACCTTTCTGTTAATGATTGAAAAATTAGCTTGTCTTGAGTCAAAATCATAACCAGAAAGTGCTCGCAACGCTACATAAAATAATTTCTGTGCTGTCTTATATAGGAAAGACTCGGGACGATTCATCCTGTTGACGAATACCACGTCAAACCCTTTCTGAATTTCGGCGTATAACATCGGAATAACACTAGGTCTATCTTGTAAATCTCCGTCCATAACTACGACTAAATCACCAAGTGCATTATGTAAACCTGCGGTTATCGCGTAGTGCTGACCAAAGTTCCTTGAAAACTTGATTGCCGTGATTCTTTTATCTTCTTTACATTGCTTAAGTATTTTCTCCCATGTATCATCGCTGCTTCCGTCATCCACAATAATTATTTCAAAACTACTTACTAGATTTTGTACATTAGCTTTAACTTCATCAATTAATTTTTCAACATTAAATTGTTCATTATATACGGGGACGACAATCGACAAATCTAACATGCTTAAACATCCTCTCGCAAAATAACTAAGTTTCTCGAAGTTGAACTTCATTCATTCTACCCCGCTGGTCAACAGGCAATGTCTTTACTCATAAATTTTCAGGAATGCGATTCATTTACGGATAGTTTATTAGATCCCTCTTCTGCTTTTAGTTTAGATAGGTGTATGCTTAACATTTGTTGAATTTTACTTATGATTTATACTATTTAATCACGCTAGATGTTTTACTAATTCCTTATTCAGTTTAGCCTTTAAAAATGAATTTTGTTAAATAATTCTTCCATTTAATTCTATTGTATCTAATAATTTTTTAGCATCCAAAATGTTTCTGTACCACGAGACAGTTACAGTTTTTATACTCGTATCAACATTTCCTAATTTTAGAGCCACATAGATCTCATTTATTCCGTCAATTAAAGTTTTCTTGGCTTCGAATCCTAAAACATTTTTAACTTTAGAGAAATCGACATTATAGTCTCTTTTATCTGCATCATCAGGAGCAAGATCAATATCTATATCAATTGGTAATTGCTCTCTTACCAAATATGCTAAATTCTTAATTTGATAATTGTCTAAGCCTACGTTGAAAATTTCTTTATTAACTAGATTTTCATTGGCGTCTATTACTAATTGAAAGGCTTGTGACACATCCGATAAGTGCACTAATGGTCTCCACTGAAGCCCTCCTCCCATAACAATTATCCGACCTTTTTGAAAAGCACTTAATGTCATTAGATTCACAACCAAATCGAATCTCATTCGAGTTGATAATCCGAACACCGTCGCGTTGCGCAGCGAAGTAACCGAAAAATTATTATCAGCAATTGAAAGATTTTCTTGCTCGGCTTCAAGAGTTGATTTAGCATAAATACTTATTGGATTCGTTTTTGAGGTTTCTACTAAAAGTGGTTCTTCGCCTTTACCATAAACAGAGCAAGAGGAAGAAATTATGTATTTTGCGACTCCAGCTACTTTCGCAGTTTTTGCCACATGAATGCGGCCATCTCTATTTATTTGGTAAGTCAATTGAGGATCAATTTCACCAGCTGGATCGTTGGAGAGACAAGCTAAATCACAAACTGCATCATGGCCTTTGAAATCATTTTTATCAAGATCTCTTATATCTTTTTGCTTGATCGTTACTTGTTTGCTATTAATAAATTCATTTAAAGGCTCTTTACCAAAGAAAAAACGATCAATAGCTGTTACTTCGTGACCAAACTTAACTAAATCTCTAACTAATTGTGTGCCTATGTAACCACCAGCACCAGTGACCATTACTTTGGACATTATGGATTTTCGCCAATCATTTTGTCTATTTTATTGATCAATGCATCAATTACATAATTCTGCTCTTCATCTCTCATACCTGGAAACAGGGGAATACTTAGTGTCCCGTTACCCCACGAAGTGCTCACAGGGTGTTCTTGTCCACTAAATCCATACTTCTTTGAGTAGTAGCCCATCGTCGGAACAGATCTGTAATTAACTGTTGCCCCTATGTTTGCCTCCCCCAAAGCAAGTAGAGCATTGTCTCGATTATTGGCTCCAACGTAAATTGGAAAAAGATGTCGAGAATGAATCATGCCAGAACTTGTTAATGGAACTTTAATTCTTGTATTTTCTAAAGCTGATTCATACTTGCGAGCAAGTTTTTCTCTTTCAATTAGTCTTTGATCAACCGTTCTTATCTGATCAGGTAAAAAGCACGCAAGAAGATCTGGCAGATTTGCTTTTGTGCCCAAATAATCCATTCCCCAATGTTTATATTGACCTGCTTTAAATCTATCCGCGGCCCCTGCTGACATTCCATGTAATACGGTCTGAATTATTTTTACAAACAAATCTGAACTATTAGTGATGATTGCTCCACCTTCACCGCAAGTAACGTTCTTTGTCGCATAAAAGGAAAATATTGATACGTCAGAATACTTACCAGGTCTATCTCCGTTTAATTTTGCTTCAAAAGTGTGAGCGCAATCCTCGATTATTGAAATCTTTTGATATTTTGGCAGTACTTCTCTGATTGCCTTTATGTCACACATTTGTCCATACATGTGGACAGGAATTACTGCCTTAGTCATTTTAGTAATTGCTGCTTTTACTAATTCTGGCGTTATTAATAAAGTGTTAGGATCGCAATCAATGAATACGGGCTTTGCTCCAACTAATTCAACAACATTTGCAGTAGCAATGAAAGTCATTGCCGGAACTATTACTTCATCTCCTGGCCCAATATCTAAAGCAAGAAGAGTTGCAACTGCACCATTAGTCCAACTATTTACTAACTTTGAATGTTTAACATCGAAATATTCTGTTAATTGTGCCTCAACATCTTTGCAAACTGGGCCCGAAGTTAAAAAAGGAGAATCAAGCACCCTGCCTACGGCTTTGACGTATTCTGGCGAAAGAGAGTGTCTATAAAAAGGTACCTGCATATCCACCATCGTAACCCAGTCTGTTGCCTATAGTTGAGTTGTGCTTAAAACAACTGAAATACGCAGTGTTTACATCAGATTGAGTATTTGGCTTGTTCTCTTTTTAGGAATCTTACTACCTTCTTTTTTTGATAATGCCTCGCTTGTTAACTCATTAGGCTCTACATTAAGTGTTTTATTTCTAATTGTAATTCCAGGTACTTTTTTTAGTTTAATATTTTTGAAATCAAATCATGAATTCACGTCAATAATTTTAGGTTCTACTATTTTAATTTCTATAATTGTTCCACTTCATGCATATTTTTCTAAATTTGGAGTTTCTTGGATTTTAACTGGAATTTTATCAATTATTCTAGTTTATTTTATATTGACATTTAATAAATATTTAGATGTAAATGAAGGACGAACTGACTTTAAAATTAAAATTGAACACGTAATTTTAATTATGTTGTCAGCCATTATTTACATTCTGTTATTTAGACAATCTCTATATGTACCATCAAATAATCTGGATCAATTTTTAGTCTGGCCAGATACTTACAATGCTATTGCTCAAGCCGGAGAAATATCCAATCATGGACCATCAATTTTCCCATTTGTAGCTGACGCACAAGTTCCCCTTAAATATCATTGGGGAGCTTTTTCATTAGGTTCATTTATTTCACTATTTGGAAATTTTGAACTAGTTGTTTCAATATTTAAAACTCAGTTTATATTTTTAGGAATTCTCTATTTTGGTTTGCTCTACATAACAGGTAAATCAATCGGCAAATCTTGGTTATCGGGAATATTTTCAATGATACTTGGTGGCTTGACTATTTATCCAAATTTTCCTGAATTAAATGAGCAAATTGGTTTGGCAAGACCCTTTATATCTTCAACTTCTATGCCTCAATTTACTGCAAATGTTTTCGCAGTTTTAGCGATATATTTAATTTACAATTTCGAAAATTTAAAAATTAATAATTCAATAAAATTTATCTTAATTTTTTTTACGACATTTTCTGCTACTCTTTCTAAAGGTCCCGTTGGCCTTTTAATTGTTATACTTGTGATTTTTTATTTAATTTTTAATTTCAAAATTATTAACACTATACATAAATTAATATTATTTATTTCATCAGTTTTAGGATTTTTAATAGGATATTCTCAAATTACTTCAAGTAATTCAAATCGAGGTCAAAGCGGTACCTCGCTTTGGTTAAATCCTCTCGACACTTTAAGACTTTTAAGTGATGGGTATGGTGTAAATCTAACAATTAGCAGTGTCAGTTTATTTTTATCATTATTTTTGATTTCTTTCTCTTTCTTATTTTTTGCAATTACATTTTGTTTTAATAAAGAATCTCTTCGATTAATTTTTCCGTTAATTATTTCAAGTTTTGCAGGTATTTCTGGCACATTTTTATTTGAAACTTGGGGTGATTCTCAACTTTTCTTAATGTATAGCGTTGTGCCGTTTATCGGAATTTTACTATCAAGTGCGGCTTTTTATAAAACAAAGGATTTAACTTCTGAAACAATTTTACTAATTGCAATTGGAATTGTCGGGCAACCATTATTATTTAATTTATTTTCCTCGTTTGTCCCACGATCTCAGGTTTTAAGGACTTTCTTTTTATGGGCTTTATCTTCTATAACTGTGTTATTTGTTGCTCTAATATTTGCAAAAATATTGAAAAAAAATTTTTCTTACTACTTGTTGGTTGTTTCTTTTTCGATAGGGATGTTTTCAGGACTTAATAAATTTGATCAAAGAGCTTATTCTCTGCCAGAGCATCCTTATTCAATAAGTATTGGAACTTATGAAATAGCTAATTACCTAAAAAATAATTCTGATAAAAGTGACTTAATTGCCACAAATAGACATTGCGCTGGAACAGAAGAAAATCAAATATGCACTGCCAGACAATTTGCAATATCTGCGATTAGTGAAAGGCGGGTATTCCTAGAGGGATGGTCTTATACAACTTGCCCATTAGAAGCAGCGATTCTTAACAAATATTGGAAAGCAGATTCTTGGAAAGCTAATCAAGATTTTTTCTCGAAACCAAGTGATACAAACTTTGAAATTCTGAGAAACGCGGGAGTGGATTGGTTGATTGTTGATTCAAAAAGATCAAGTATAAGTAACTACGATAAATATGCTGAATTAATAACGCAAATTAAGAGTATCTCCTTATGGAAAATTAAAAATCCGTACAAAGGACAAGTACCAAATCAACAAGATCCTTGTGGACCAAATTCAATCCACATTCTGAAATAAGGACTTATGAGTAATTTTCTGATGCAAATCTCTGGTCAAGCTGAAAACCGGTTTTATGGACATGTAGAGGTGTTAGCTAAATATGCTGGAATTGAAGGGACGCCATTCGTTAATGGTTACATTCAACATGGATGGAACGCCACGGATGGATTTGGAAATTTCCTAGGCTCAAGAAGATTTGCAAACAAATATGTATGGTCAAAAAGATGTGAAGATTTAATTAAAAAAAATGGCAAGAAGAACGTTTTTGCTATCGGAGCTCCTTGGATATATCTCTCAGACGTTTATCCTCAAATAACTAATGTTTCAAAAATGGGTGTAATTGCCTATCCTGCACACTCATCAACTTGGTCCAAAATTGGAAATACAAGTTTTGAATATTCAAAATTCTTAAAGGAAAAATATGGAACTGTAACTGTTGTCCTACATCGCTACGACTTTTTAGATAAAGAAATGAAAGAAAACTATTTAAATTTTGGACATCAGGTAACAACTCATGGAATTGGAACTCCATGGGAAAAGGGATTTGATCCATTATTTTTAAAAAATCAAAGAGACTTATTAATGAATTTTTCAATAATCACATCAAATGTAACTAGCACCCCAATTTTGTACGGTATGTCGCTTGGGTTAAAAGCGGAGATAGGAGGTCCGGTTGATTACTCAATAACTAATTCAGATGACAAAGCTTCACAAGTTGGAGATGGAAAAACTGATTGGAATTTAATGGTAGAAAAAAAATTGACTTTTTGGCAACAGGAATTAGGGTTTGAAAATAAGAAATCGCCGCAAGAATTAAAAGAAATTCTCGGATGGAATCCAAAACCAAAAAAATCAACCTCATATATTTTTTTAAGGGCTAAAGACTTGATAACTGGTTCAAATAAATTTGTTTCTCTTGAGGTTCTAAAAGCTAATTTTAAAAATAAATTATGAAAATGAAAACAAAATATCTAAATAAATTATTTATGCCTTTTGGTATTTCTGGAAATATATATCTTTTAGGAGCACTTGGTCAAGGACTTGGACCTTTATTATTCACTCCTATTCTAACTAGAAAATTAAGTATTGAGGAATTTGGAGAAATAACTTTTGTTACTTCTTTTGCTTCAATTCTTGGCATATTTTTTTCATTTGGGCTACCGATAGTAATAAGTCGGACATATGTATTAGACGTAAAATCTAGAAAAAGTATTAATAATTGGTTTAACAAAATAATTATACTTTATATATCAATATCAATTTTTTTGTCATTTATCAATTTTACTTTTATTTATTTAATAATTTTATCGATATCCCTGAATTTCTCCTGCCTACAGTTAATTTTGCCTTTTGCAAGAGCAAAGAATAAAGCTACTTCTTTTGCGTTAATTTCCATCATTGGAACAATACTGCCAAGTGCTTTTGTTATTTTTAATTCCTTGAATGATGTCTTGATTACAAATTTAAGTGCCTTGCAGATTGGTGCGATTGTGAGTTCGATTATTTCTTTTTTACTTATAAGATCTAAACAAGTATCTGGTTCAAATTTGGAAAAATATTCAATAAAAAGTTCTTTAAAATCTTCGTATCCAATTTTGCCACACATGTTCGCAATGATGGCTTTGTTAAATATAGATAAAGTTATCTTTGGTCAGCAACTTGATAAATCAGATTCAGGTTTCATCCAAGTAATTATGTTGATTGCCACAGCACCCATTATGATTTTGAGTGCACTAAATCATGCGTGGTTAAATCAAATTTTGTTACAACTTAAAGTCAATTATTCTAAAGCATTATCGGCGTTAAATCAAACAATATTAAATTTAACAGTTCTTACTGGTTTAGTCGCTTTCATAAGTTATTTGCTTCATAAAAAATTAATAGAATTACTAAATCCAAACATAGTAAGTAGCAATTCCATAACCCGAACAGTTGTTTTAGGATTTATGTGTAGCTTTATCTATGTAATTTACCTAGCGAATACACATCTTTTAACCTGGCAAAATAGATTTTGGATACTTGGTATCACAACACCTATTTCAGTTTTTGCGCAATCATTCGTAATTTATTTATCAATTGAACAACTTAATTATTTATCTGCGCCCTTAGGTTTGGGATGTGCCTTAACTTTACAGATTTTTCTACTTCGTTTATCTCGACAAAATACTAAAACTCAAAAAGCCATCTCTCCCGTCGTTCAAGTGGTACCGGTATTGGCTTTCTGGTTTACAGCATTGTTTTTTCTTTATTTTTAGAAGCTAAAACATTCATCCATATACAAGTTATCAAAAAGAAATTAAAAACACCGCGATCTGCAGTCCTGCCTTCAAGGAAAGGAATGTAATGAAAAAGTGGAACATAAAAAATCGAAGATAATAAAAAAGTTGAAGTTATACCTAGTGCGAGTGCTGAACCCTTTTTAATTAAGAGTCCTGAGATCAAATATGCAACTATAAAAAGCGTTACGAGTCCAACAACCCCGAGAATTCCAGATTCAACGTAATTTAACAGAAACATGTTTTCAGGATGCCTTAATTTTGAAAACCAAGCATCATTTGAACAAAACCCATTTGGGAATGCGGCTTGCACTCCTACCCCAAAAGGGAAAAAATCTTGCCATCTTGTTGTTACACAAGACCACAATTGTGTCCTACCATTCAAATTCATGAAACTTGGCTGATTAGACATATATCCAATTAAAATAACTAAAGATGGAATAGAAATAATTGCCAATGGAATTAAAATATATAGAATCTTCCAATTTTTAGTAATTAAATTAAATTCTTGAAATAGAATAAAAAATCCGAAAACGAAAAGTAATATATAGGGTGTTCTTGTACCAGAAAATATCGCTGACGCTAAAGAAGTTAATACTCCAATTGTATTTAACCAAATATAATTTCTATTTCTTAAGAAATACAAACAAATCAAAAATGTAATGACTGAAGCGTACCCCATTGCAAAAGCGTTAAATAATAATCCTGTTGGCCTATCGCCAATAACTGCAATCCCCTCCCTAACATTATTTTGCGCTACGGGAATTAATTTCAAAATTTGAAAAACAACAAAACCAAAATTAGTAAATGAAAAATATATTGCTATCAAATTTAAATTTTTATTATTTATTGGTTTAATAAACATTAAAAAACTCAAAATAAGCATTAGTAAAATAGTTGGGCTATTAATTGCTTTTATATCGGTATGAATTAACATGGTGAAGTAAAGGATTAAAACTTGTCCAACGAATGAATATTTCAGTAGATCAAATTTGAAGAAATTTTTTTTCAATTGAATAGCTGTAAATATTGAAAACATGAGCAGTAATATTGTTAAATATTTGACACTTTGTAAATAAAAATTAAAGGATATAGAATTTTCACCTCTATGACTTAAAAAAATGGAAATAACTATTAGTTGACTCAAAGCAAAAAGCCAAATCAGCCTATCTGTGTTTAATTTGGCAAATAATTTCACAAATCCTCTTCCTGGTACATTCCTCTTTCAGCCTTAGATTATCGTTACATTTATAGGCAAAGGATTGAGATAATCTTGATAACACGCTTGGAAGACAAAGAAATAATAAAAAATCTCATAAACCACTTAAGTTTTAGCCCAATTTCAAAAGATGTTCCTGTTGCAGCAGCTATATATGACGAAGATTTGAATATTGTTTCTATTTCTCGTAATTTAAAGGAAGTCTCATTTGATCCAACTGCTCATGCAGAGATTATTGCTATGCGGGACGCGAGTCAAAAAGTCAAAAATTGGAATTTGACAGGATTTAGTCTTTATGTGACTTTGGAACCGTGTTTGATGTGCACTGGAGCAATTTTACAGTCTCGAATAAGCAGAGTTATTTTTGGTGCATTTAGTCCAGAAGTATTTGAAACAGCTAAAGAGATTTTACGAAAAACAAATCCAAAACTTGAAGTTATAGGTGGAGTTTATGGGGAAGAATGCGCTGAAATAATCTCCCAATGGTTTGACAATCAACGAAAGAACTCAAGATAGTATTTATTTATATGAAGGCATACCCATTAAAAATTTCAGGTTCATGGAAAATAGAATTTCATAAATTTTCTGATGAAAGAGGTTTTTTTTATGAATCTTTTAAAGCAGATGAATTTAAAAAAATAATCGGTAGAAATCTGCATATAAAACAAACTAATACTTCTGCTAGCGCAAAAGGTTCTTTGAGAGGTGTACATTTTGCTATGGTCCCTCCAAGCCAAGCAAAATTAGTACAGTGTCAAAGAGGATATATAAAAGATTATGTAATTGATATAAGAATTGATTCTCCTACCTTTGGTGAATATGAAATTATTGAATTAAATGAAAAATCAACTAATGCTGTTTTTATTGAAGAGGGATTGGCTCACGCATTTGTCGCGCTTGAAGACGATTCTGTTGTTACTTATTATGTTTCAGAAAAATACAATCCAGATAGGGAAAAAAGTATATATCCATTCGATAAAACTTTAAATATTAACTGGCCCGAAATTGAATTAATTTTATCCGACAAAGATAAAAATGCTATGTCTTTTTTGGAAGCGAAAGAAAAAAACTTGTTACCTAATTTTTACGAATGCAAAGAATTTATTAAAACTTTAAACTAATAAGCCCCTTCGCCACGCCAAACTGCGGCTGCTGTTCTCAATATAATCAGTAAGTCAAGTGTTAAAGACCAATTTTCCACATAGTAAAGATCGAGACGTACTGCATCTTCCCAATCAAGTTCTGATCGTCCTGATACTTGCCAAAGCCCTGTTAAGCCCGGAGTAACAAGTAATCTTCTACTTTCAGATTTTTCATATCGACTAACTTCTTCTGCTAAAGGAGGTCTCGGTCCAACTAAACTCATTTCACCCCTAATCACATTTATCAATTGTGGGATTTCATCGATTGACCAACGTCTTAAAAATAATCCAGGTTTAGTAATTCTTGGATCATTTGGATTTTTAGCAAGTCTTGGATCTTTTGAAGTATTAGACATTACTTCAGATCTCAAGCTATGACTTCCTTCAACCATGGTTCTAAATTTGTAAACAAAAAATTCTTTGTTATCTTTTCCAATTCTTTTTTGACAATAAATGATTGGTCCATTATCAAAATACTTAATTATTAGTGCCACAATAAATAAAATCGGTGAACTTAAAATCAGTCCAAAAATTGATACGAATAAATCTAATATTCTTTTGGTAACTCTAGCTAAACCACTAAACGATGGCTGTTCAAGATGTAAAAGTGGTAGCCCTTCAACATTACTTACTTTTAGCCTAGGACCAGCAATTTCAGTTACAGCGGGTGCAACAACTAAATCAATACTTGTATCTTCTAAAGCCCAACCCAGTTTTCTTAACTCAACAGCACTTATTAATGCTGATTGACCAACCATAATTTGATCACAATTGTTTTCTTTTGCTTTATTGACAATTTCAGTTAAATCTAAAGATTTATTCTCATTCAGTAAATATCTCAACACAATTCGAAATCCTGCATGTTGTGCTGTATTTAATCTCGTTTCAACAAGATCAACCTCCGTAGATTGCAAAAGCATAACTTTTGAAATATATCTATCTTTTAAACGCGCTTTTAAAAGTCTTCGTCTTAATAAACGTCTCAAAATAAAAAGAAACATTAATCCTAATAAGTAAGTAATCAAAATAAAAGATCTAGAAATTTCTAATTTAAAAATATACGATGTAATTGCAATTAGCGTAAAGCTTAAAAATGTAGCGTTTATTATTCTTTTATACTCATCGGCACCAAACCCTAATATTTTTGTATCTCTTGAGTTTGTAAACCATAGGAAAAAATTCCATGAAATCAAAATTAATATAGAAAATAGAATATTTCTAATTTCATAACTTGTTAAATTTTCTAACCAAATATCAGAAAATCTAACTGAAGCAACTAAAAGCAAAGTTAAAGCTAAAGTAATAAAATCAAAAAGTGCCATATTTTTTGCTAATTGTGGTGCCCAAATGGTTCTACTTCCAGAACCCCTATTTGCTTTCACTATCAACCTTCAATCCATCTTTGATTCCTTTTATCCTCTGGAATCCCTCTTCAAAATTTAATTTTACCAACAGCAATAAAGCACCTATTAAATTTCGTTTAAATACAGAAACAATAAACAATTTATTATTGTAATTTTTTGCTACCAAAAGGCTGTTTCTACTTCTAAAATAAGCGGATGGCCCATTTGGGTTTTGAGAAGTAATAGTCTCAGAATGAGTTAATGATATTTTATTACTTTTGGCCTTTAGGCAAAAGTCAACGTCTTCAAAATACATAAAAAAGTTTTCTGAAAATCCATTAATTTTTAAGAAAGTATTTTTATCAAACCCTAAACAAGAGCCATCCGCCCAATAAATATTTTTAGGAACTTTTTTGATTTTAAGTGAAATTTTTCCTGAAAAAATATTTATAGTTCCACCTTTAGAAAAAACTTGATTAGTTTTTCGGTTCATCATTGTTGGAAATACAATTCCCTTTTTTACTTGTAAGTCATTTATTAACTTTTCACAACTTGTATTTTCTAATAAAACATCTTGGGAAAATAAAATAAATCTTTCATATCCTTTTTCTATAGCTGAATTTATTGCACTATTTGCTGCTACCCCAAATCCTAAATTTGAACTTAATTTAATGACATTTAAATTAATTTTTGAATTTTGAATATTTACAGCAATATTTGAGTCATTGTCGGCAACAAAAATTTCACTTGGTTTTAATGATTGGCTATTAAGATTGTTTATAAGTTCTTGAAGAGAGGTTAGGTCTTGGTAATAGACGATGCAAGCAGCCCATTTTGTGTTGACTTCATTCATCCCAAGTGCTCACCTTTCTCACGTATGAGCATTTCACCTACTAGGTTCGACTTATGACTAATCGAGTCTGGTTTGACGCTAGATCTCTTTCTAGAGGCTACACAAGTGGCTGGGAGCGCTACGTAAGAGAACTATCGAATTATTTACCAAAACTCATGGATATCACCATGTGGAATCCTGATGTTTCAAATCGCTTTTCCCTATTGCTGAGTGATTATTCATATCAAAGAAGCCAAATTGGACATTCTGTTATACATTTTCCAACTTACCCACCCAGGAAATTAAATAATGATTTTAAAAAAATTATTACCGTTCATGACCTAACTTGGTGGAATTATCCAGAAACAAGTTCCTTCTTAGGAAAATTTTATTACAAGAAAAATATGGAAAATGCGATTATAAATGCTGATTCAATTATTACTCCAAGTAATTCAATCAAACTAGAAATAAATCAGAAATTTTCTATTGACATAAATAAAATTACATCTATTCCCCATGGTAATTCACTTCCTGAAGGAATTATTTCAAAACATACAAAGCCCTATTTTTTATCAATTGGAACAATTGAGCCACGAAAGAATTTAGATTTTTATTCAAAAGCAATTAATGAATCAAATCTAAAAAATAGTTTTGATTTCATCCATGTTGGTAGAATTGGTTGGGGAAATCTTCCAAAAAATTTAAAATTAGAAACTGTTAAAAATGATCAGGATCTGGCAAATTTAATATTAAATGCACAAGCTGTGGTTATTCCTTCACTTTATGAAGGATTTGGACTTCCAGTACTTGAGTCACATGCCCAGGGAACTCCTGTTATTTTAAGCAATGATCCTGCCTTAATCGAATTATCAAATAATCAAGACAAAGTCTTCGAATTAGGAAATGTTGATTCTTTAGTCGAATCTCTACTTTATTTTTCAAGAACTAATTCGAGATTATCAATAGAATTAATTAATGAAGCAAAAAGTTTTACTTGGAAAAAATCTGCTAGATCTCATGTTGAATCTTACTTAGGGTTGATAAATGAATAACATTAATTTAGGATTAATTAAAGTTGATAATTTAAATCAAGAACAAGTTATTGAAGAAATAAAAGGCAAGTTATTAAAATCGACTTCTCCTAATATCTTGGTTACGCCAAATGCTGGTCATTTAAAACAAATTGAAAATAATCAAGATTTATCAACTATTTATCAAGAGGCACAAATTTGTTTAGCAGATGGTTGGCCTATAGCTTTAGCGGCATCAATCGCAGGAAAAACAAAAATTTCAAGAGTCACAGGAAGTGATTTAGTGCCCCTAATCTTAAAAGAATTAACGAATGATATTAGAGTTGGAATCATAGGTGGAAATAATCAAACCAAAATTCGATCAGTACTTGAATCAAAATATCCAAATTTAAATCTACAAGTAGTCGATGTTTCTCAATGGTCTGATTCTATTTATGATATTAGAAGACTTCGAGAATTAGTTCAATACAATGCCTTATCAATTGTTTTTCTTTGCTTGGGGCATCCAAAACAAGAAATTCTTGCGCAGGAATTAAAAAATTATGATTGGGTTGGTTCCCGACCTGATTGGGTTTTGTGTATTGGCGCAAGTATTGATTTTCTAATCGGGGACCAAAAACGAGCACCTAAAATGTTTACACACTTAGGTTTAGAATGGTTTTACAGATTGATAAGTAATCCTAAAAAATTTTTTTTAAGATACATAAACGCCATTTGGCCATCTCTAAAACTAATTTTTAAATCATTTAGGATGAGAAAATTCAATTAATTTTTTAATATAAGCACTAAAAAAACCTTTATATTTTTGCTGTAATTCTAAAGATTTCCAATCATTACCAGTGATTTTCCCCCTACAGTTTGATTTACTACAAGCACAAATAAACTCATCGTATTCAGATGCATCTGTCATCGCATAATCAAAAGTTAGTTCTTCGTCTTGTTGAATATCTTGCATAGCAAAGATGCTTGAAGTTCCGGTCGCTCCACAATTTGGTTCACATGAATGATTTAACATATCGCCTGGTTCTGGAAATTTCCCCGAAAGAAGATATTTAGTATCGTTTAACTGTAAGGATCTAGCGACTCTATCTGTTGAATAATTTTTAAGATCATATCTATCAACTACATAGCCACCAAAACTTGCAACAATTTCTCCTTTTAGGATTTTTTGAATTGCAAAACTACCCGACCCTTTACCTGGAGTTTTTCTCATTTGAGCTTTTGGACTAAGCCAGTTAAATTCCATGAATTTTCCTTATTCTCTACAAGGAAACAACAAATTTTGAAGTTTGCATTGTTCTAAATGTTAATCAATATCGATAAATATGTAGGCTAGGCATTGTGATCAACCCAGATTTTGTCCGCGAAAACCCCCAAATTGTTAAAGACTCACAAATTGCCAGGGGGGAGGATCCTTCTATAGTCGATGAATATTTAAAAAGTGATCAATTATGGAGAAATTTAACAATAGAAGTTGATAACTTACGTGCTGAACAAAAAGCCTTAAGTAAAACGATTGGAAATTTGAAAGCCCAAGAAAAAAATAATCCTTCTTCAGAACTTAAAAAGCAACTTGAAGAATTAACCACCAAAGGTACCCAACTTTCAGAAAAAATAAGTAATCTAACTTTAAAACTAGAAGAATCTCAAATAGCAGCTTCTAGCGCTATGAACTCGATTTCGAACGTAGTTCAAAAAGATGCACCAGTTGGTGATGAAAAAGACTTTGTAATTTTAGAAACAATAGGAAAACCTAGAGACTTTAATTCTGAAGGGATAGAAGTTAGAGATCACGTTGAAATAGGTAGCTCATTAAATTTGATTGACATTGAACGAGGCGCAAAAGTTTCTGGTTCCAGATTTTATTACCTAGTTAATGATGGAGCACTTTTAGAATTTGCACTTGTGAATTTTGCAATTGATATTGCACAACAACATGGTTTTTCTCCTGTGATTACTCCAGCATTAGTAAAACCTAAAGCGATGGAAGGAACTGGATTCTTAGGGCAAGCTGCGGAAAATGTTTATCGAATTGAACAAGATGATCTGTATTTAGTTGGAACAAGTGAAGTCCCACTAGCCGCGATGCATATGGATGAAATCTTAATTAATAAAGAATTACCAATTAAATACGCAGGATATTCACCTTGTTTTAGAAGAGAAGCCGGATCTCACGGAAAAGATACACGAGGAATTATTAGAGTTCACTGGTTTGACAAGGTAGAAATGTTTGTTTTTGCTAATTCTGAGGATGCTGATTCAATTCACAAGCAATTACTTGAAGTAGAAAAAGAAGTCTTAACAAAACTAGAATTACCATTCAGAGTTATTGATGTTGCAACCGGTGATTTGGGCTCAAGTGCTGCAAGAAAATTTGATTGCGAAGCATGGGTTCCTTCTTCAAATGAATACCGCGAACTAACTTCAACCTCTAACTGCACAGAATTTCAAGCAAGACGTTTAAAGATTAGAACTCGAGTTGGGGAGAAAACAAATTATGTATCGACCTTAAACGGAACTCTTTTAGCTGTTACCAGAACAATAGTGGCTCTTTTGGAGAACCATCAGCAAAAAGATGGAAGTGTTTATATTCCACGGGCATTAAGACCATACTTAAAAAATAAAGAGTTTTTAGAAAATTCACTTATTCGCCACGCTTTAGAATAATTTATGCTAAATTTTTCATTATGTTTGAAGTCAGTATTAGGTTCTGATTATTTATGCTAAAAATAAATTTACCCGATATTCCAAATAATTCAATATTAGGAATTAATTATTCAGGTATGCATGATACTTCTTTTTCAATTGTAGGAATAAGTGGTGAGATTTTATTTTCATCCAGTCTGGAGCGCTTTTCTCGTGTTAAACAAGATGGCAGATTTTTCCCCGAATATCTTTTGAATCAAATTCCATGGAAAAATATTTCACAGATTGCAATTGCAACAGACAAGGAATTTCATAAATTAGAAAACTACGATTGCCAATTAATCTCTGGAAAACTCCCTGAACGTGAATGGCATCCACATAATTATGAACATAATTCTAAATTCTATTCGATCATAGGGAAGCTGCCTTTAGAACCGAAATTTGTCTGTCACCAACTTGCCCACGCCACATCTGTAATCAGAACTAGTGGTATGCCAGATGGATTTTGTATTACATATGACGGCGGTATGGCTAATTGTCATAAATTTGGAGGAATTTTTAGATTTGATAACGATAGCAAAATTACAACTTTAGAACTTTTCTCAACTGAACACTATGCAAGATTAACAACTGTTTACTCTTTCATTACAGCCCTACTTGGCTTTATTCCTAACAAACATGAAGGCAAAATTACAGGTCTTGCAGCACATGGAAGTTATAACAAAGAATTGTCGATACTTATTAATAATATGTTTTATAATAACTTCAGAGATATAGACGAAGCCCTAATTTGGATTAACTCTTATGAACAAGAGTTAATTCCACAGTTGGTGGAAAGAAATAATACGCTGTTAGAGTACCGGCGGAAATTTGTCAAGTTTTCTAACAAGGACATTGCTTTTGCCGTACAATTTTTTATCGAACAAGAGTTTAAGAGCATACTTAGGAGATTCCAAGAACTTTACAATTACGATGATAATATTTGTTTTGCTGGAGGATTATTCTCTAATGTGAAACTAAATTTGGAAATAAGTAAGTTTGATTTTAAAAATATTTTTGTTGCACCTTTTATGTCTGATGATGGAGCAGGGCTGGGGGCTGCTTTAAGTTTAGTGAATTGGCGAAAGAGGGCTGAAATAAGTAAATTGAACCACTTATTTTTAGGTGAGTGTCAGAACAATAAAGATGTTACTAAAATTCTTAACACAAACAATATTATTTTTTCAGAATATGATGATCTAGAGATGAGAGTTGCTAGGAATTTGGCTATTGGGAAAACTGTTTGCTTATTTAACGGTAGGGCTGAATTTGGCCCGAGGGCTTTAGGTAACAGATCAATTCTTGCTTCTGCGAAGGACTCTAGCGTAAATCAAAAGCTAAACGATCTTCTCCTGCGAACCGAATTTATGCCCTTTGCTCCTATTGTAAAAGAAGAAAAAGCGGAACAGCTTTTTATTGAAAGAAGCAATACAAAACAGAATATGTATTTTATGACAACTGCAGTAGAGTGTGCTGATTCACTTTCCATAAATTCACCGGCAGTTGTCCATGTTGATAAAACTGCGCGCCCACAATTAATCTCGAAAAGAGATCAGCCCTTTTTATATAATATTTTGGATCATTATGAAAAAATTTCAGGACAAGAAGTTTTAATTAATACTTCGTTTAATGTTCATGAAGAGCCAATTGTAAACAATCTAGAGGATGCGCTGCGGGGATTTTTTGAATCTGGATTAGATTGGCTTATTGTAAACGAACGCTACGTAATTGAATTAGATAAGAATCTAAATAAATTAGTGGACTATCTACAAAAATATCGAAAAAAAGCCAACTTTTCTAATTCTTTGTTGAAACAAAAATTAAATTACTACAAAATGCAGCAAAATGAAAAATAGAAATATTTAAAGCTTTAATGAGAACCTAAAATGTATTCTTTCCAATATTTTGTGTTACTTGCAGAAAGGTCTAGGTAGATCCCTTTAAATCATGCAAAAATAACATTAACATTTATTAATTCTAATCCCACGCAATTATATATATTTTTAAGTTCTTAATTAAAGGAAAAATTCAAGTAAGGAGTGTAGATGAAAAGATTAATTATAGGATTTGCAACAGCGTCTAGTCCACAGTTGGAGAGAGACAAAATTGTCCAAGTAGGTGCTATCTATTCCTTATTTGGCAACATCGTCCCCGAATCGTTAAGGGCCAGTGGACTTGATGGAGACTCAATAACAAATGCTAACCCAGTGAGATTAAATGCTAGAACAGTTTTAAAGATTTTGATTCGTTGTATTTTCACTAGGAATATTGTTTTTAATTCATATTATTTGGGTCCGTGGTTTTCAAATTTTGGACATTTCTTACTTGAGTCAATAACAAGAATTAACACTAACATTGCCGTAAGTAGATATAAGTTACTTTTCCATACGATGGATAGTTCTATTTTCCATCAAAAAATATTTCAATACCAAGAAAATCTACTTTCCACCATTGGAATTAGTCGCAATAGAGTTAAAATTCTCATAAATAACCCAGTTTTGATTTTTAATTCAACAATTGTATCTGGAAATGCGATCTTCCCAAGGGAATTAAAACCCGCCGCATTAGAGGTAATAAACTTAATAAAAAGATCAACTAAAACAAATTTGGATTTTGGAGAAAAAATCTATATATCGAGACAAAAACTTTCGCTAGAACGTCAACGAATACCTGAAAATCTAAGCTTAGATTTAGAGAAAATATTTCAAGAACATGGATTTAAAGTTATTCATCCACAAGAATTAGACATTCGAGATCAAATCTCTGCTATATCAAAATCTAAATATCTAGCTGGGCCTCAAGGAAGTGCTTTACACTTATCAATTTTTTGTGATCCTGGCACAACGATAATTGAAATAGGAGATGAAGTCCAAGAAATCTTTCCAAATACTCAACAAAAAATTATTTGTAATCTGTTAAACCAAAATTTTTGCTTTATTCCATATAATGCAGTTGATAAGAAGTATGACTTTAAGAAAATAGAAGATTTAATTAAAATTTAGACTTTTGACTAACACGTGGCGGAGGATAAGGGATTTGAACCCTTGAGGGATTGCTCCCAACCCGCTTTCCAAGCGAGCGCCATAGGCCACTAGGCGAATCCTCCACATTTAAGCGTACTTAATTACTGAATTTTTCACTCAAGTCATAGTCTTTGATTGACTCTTCGTGTGATGACTTACAAATAGTGTCCCCAGGATTGAAAAATAGCAAGGAAATTATTTATAACAAGTTAGGTGCGCGAAGAGTCACTTCTTTCATTGTGACGATGCCTTAATTCTGTAATTGCTGCAATTATCACTAATAAGAAAGTCACAGATATTAACGAAGAAACAACAGTGATTATCGTATCTACTGTTATTAACCAAACACTTATTGCTGCGATAAAAGATCCAACCCAAAGAAGAATTGAAACTTTCGTATCTTCGCGAGCAATTCTTCCATAAAGTAAAACTTGTAATACAGCAAATAAAGAACCTTCTAATGCAAACAGCCAAACTTCAGAATAAAGTTCAGCATAATTTGCACCCCCTATTGCATTTACTACAAATTCAGAGGCAAAGTAACAGACCAAAATATAAAAGAAACCAATTATTGATGTTCCCAAAACTGCAAGTCTTAATGCAGAAGAATCATTTCTTCCCATCTTGGGGAATAACACTACAGTTATTGCTTGAGGCATAAAGAATGCAATTTTTGCTACCAGCATTCCAACAGAATAGATTCCGGATTCTTCAGGTGATAAAACGATTCTTGCTAATAAAACATCAATGTTTACTAATACATAAAGTGCGAAAAGAGCTTGAGTTGCTCTTAATAATTCATTAACACTTTTTTCTGCTCTATTTGATTTCCAAAACTTTTTACTATTTCCTAATATAAAATGTGCAACTATTGCACTAAGAAGAGTACCTCCAAAAAAACCAATTCCAACAGATATTAATTCAGGATATACAAATAAACCAACAATGGCTGAAATGCTTCTTCCGATACCAAAAACAATATAAATACCTGCAAGACGTAAATAAAATTCTTTTCCTTGAGCAATCCCAAGTTGAGTACTTATAAAAACAAATGGAGCAATTGCTCCAATTGTTAACACTAAAACCCAATAATCAATATTAAAAATTCCAGAAAGTGGAAATGAAATAACTAAAGTTAAAAGCATTACAGCTATTGCTACTTCTAAACCAAATTTCAATAAATCATGATGAGGATTATTTGATCTATTTACTAACCTTCTTGCCGCTATTGCTTGAATGCCTAAACCAATTGGGGTTCCTATTTGAGTTATTCCTTGCATTGCCCCAAAGGCGCCAAATTCTGCTGGAATAAGTAAACGAGCAGCAATCACACTTGCTGCGTATGCAAGAACTTGAGGAACAGCTAAACCTGCACCGACTACAACAACGCCTTGTATTAGGCGTTTTCGCTCAGCAGGGGTACTAACCATTTGATTTTTCCTCAAATCCTTATCGGTTCTTTAGTCTAGGTAATTTGTAGTTGAATCCTTTAACTACAACTGCGTTTTTGGCTTGTAGGTATCACAACATAGGCTTAACTAATCATGGTTTTAGCACTTTATCGTCGATATCGCCCAGACACATTACTTTCAGTTATCGGGCAAGAACATGTAACAGAACCACTAGCAAGAGCAATTGATTCAAATAAAGTTCATCATGCTTATTTATTTAGTGGACCTCGTGGATGCGGCAAAACAAGTACAGCTCGAATTTTGGCAAGATCTTTAAATTGTGAAAAAGGTCCAACTTCAACGCCATGTGGAAAATGTGAATCTTGTATCGCTTTAGCACCTGGTGGCTCTGGAAGTGTTGATGTAGTTGAAATAGATGCCGCAACTCATGGTGGAGTAGATGATGCAAGAGATCTAAGAGAGCAAGTAATTTTTGTTCCAATAAAAGATAGATTTAAAATTTTTATAATTGATGAAGCCCATCAATTATCAACTGCTGCAAATAATGCAATGTTAAAAATGATTGAAGAACCCCCAAGCCATTTAAAATTTATTTTTGCAACAACTGAACCAGAAAAAATGCTAACTACAATAAGATCTAGAACACATAACTATGCATTTAGATTAGTAAACAAAGAAGCACTTGCAAATCATCTAGATGAAATTTGTAAAAAAGAAAATATTAAAACTGATAAAAAAGCACTTCTAGCAATTACTGATGCAAGCGGAGGAAGTGTAAGAGATGCTTTGAGTTTATTAGGTCAATTTTCTGCAGGAGTAAATGAAAAAGGTTTATCAACAGAGTACGTGGAATGGCAACTTGGTTTAACTCCACTTGGAATCTTGGATGACCTAACGAATTCAATTTTAAATAAAGATTTAAGTACTTCACTAGAAATAATCAGAAATGCAACAAATCAAGGAATTGAACCGCACAGACTTTTAAGTGACTTATTAAATCACTTAGGAATAAAAATTAGACAAGTTGAAAACTCTAAAAGCGAAGATTTTGGATTCTTAGTAAATACTGCACTAAGCATTTCAAATTCAATTTCACAATTAAAATCATCTTCAAATCCTGAATTATCTTTAGATTTAGCAATTTCTAAACTATTCATTAATCAACCTTTATCAAAAGTAACTCAAGAACCAAGTCCTGTACAAGAAGTAAAAGTTCAAGAAAAAAAATTAGAAACAGCAAAAAAAATAGTTAAGAAAACGACAAATAGCATTACCGATATAAAAGAAATCCAAGTTAGATGGTCAGATATTTTAGGTGAGCTTGCTAGAGCAAATCGTGTTACTTGGTTAATTTTTATGGATTCAAAACCTTTGGAATTAGCACAAAATAAACTAATAATTGGCTTAACAGATTCAGCAAAGTTACTACAGGCAAATGAAATTAAATGGCAGGAAATATTAAAGAAAGTCTTGAAAGAATCAATAGATTTAGAATTACTATTAGAATTTACAAAAATTGAAAATGA
>Ga0172376_10000381_pt1 | contig 57823 bp, 48 predicted proteins | sample Lak35m_FD_121114 | JGI IMG/M metagenome (GOLD analysis project Ga0172376, IMG submission 121114) | Freshwater microbial communities from Kabuno Bay, South-Kivu, Congo - kab_092012_35m | ecosystem: Environmental > Aquatic > Freshwater > Lake | place: Democratic Republic of the Congo: South-Kivu...
CATCGCGCGGGGTGAGGATGTTCCGCATCTGCTCGGCGAACACTTCCGAATAGTCGAGGTCGTTCGCGATGGCGGAGAAATGCGCCATGTTGTCCGTGAGACTGATAACGCGGAGACGATGCGAATCGGTCGTGGTCACGTTCTTCGAAAGATCACAGGCGAGATGCGAGGCGGTCGAGGCACTCCCGCCGTTGCCGCAGACATAGACCGTGCCGCCCTCGCGACAGGTGCGATGCAACTCCCGACCGACCGCGAGACACTGGGCGGCATCGATCCGCCCGAGCAGTCCGGAGAGGTGACCGAGGTAGGAGGCGACGAGCTCAAGGGGTTTTGAATTCATGGGAAGACAAGGAAGAGAAGACGGAAGATCAACGAGTTGCGGCAAAATCAAGGAATCTCCCGAGTCGCGATGACATCATAGCGATCCTGCACCCGATGGAAGCCGTGGGCGTCCAGAAGCGCCAAGCAATCGGCCATGTCCTCCTTCGACAAAAGCTTGTGCTCGAAAATGACGACTCGCACCTTCCAGGCATCAAAGTCGATCTGTCGGACGATCTCGGCATCATACCCCTCCACGTCGATCATGAACACGTCGACACGACCAAGGCCGGAACGCTCCACCACGGCCTCGAGGGGAAGGCATTCCACCTCGATCTGGGTGAGGGCGTCGCCCCGCTGCGGCAACTCCGAGAGAGTCTCCAGCTTGCTTTTGTCGAACGAACCCACCCCCTTGGCCCAGGCCGGCAGATTGGCCTTGGCCGCATCGAGGAAATGGATCGTCATCTTCGTTTCCGATCGATGAATCGCGACGTTCTCGAGGATCACGGGCAAGCCCTCGTAGGCCTTTTTCAATTCAGCGAAATAAGGCGGAACCGGCTCGACCAGGATCCCCTTCCACCGAAACCGTCTCGCGAACGGATAAAGGTGGTCGTTGGTGACGCCGTCGTTGGCGCCAACGACACAGAAAGTGACGTCCTGCCCCCGGGAAATCCCGAATTCCCGGAGCCGATCGTAGATCATCTGCCGACCACGGATTTTCTCCGGCAAGGCAAGGAAAGCTCCTTTCAGAGCGGCATGCAAACCGGGATGGTGACTGAGAATCGAGGAGACTCTGCGGGCGATTGTTCTTAAAAACCGGCTCATGGGAAATCTCAGTTGGAGGGGCGCCGCTCGAGGAAAAACCAAGGATGGATGCAAGCGCGGTCCGACTCCGTCATGGCGAGGATCTCGGGCATGGGAAGATTTTCGAGGAAGGGGAAGCGCTCGTAGGGAACCCCGCTGACCGTGCACTCCTCAATCTCATGAGTGTCTTCAAAACGGGCGCGAATGACCTTCCCGATGTCTCTCCTGAGAAACGAGTGACGGCGCTCGAAGTCTCGCCGCGCGGCATCGTCCAGCGCGGACGCCCGATACTCGTGCACCTCGAGGAGAATGTCAGCCCGCTCCAACCACGGAACCGCCTTCTTGTCGACCAGGACCTCTTCATACCCGTCCACATCGCAGAAGACCAATGGCGCCTCTCCTGGATCGATCGCCCGGAGCGCCTCCGGATCGCACCACTTGCCCAGGGTCAGCCGGTCATCGACTCCATTGAGCCGCGCGAGAGCCTCGACCGTGGGAGAGCGCTCCGTGGAGGGCTCGAAGGCGTAGAGCCGGGCATCCGGAAAGAGGCGTCCGAGCCCGACGATGAAGGTGCCGTCAGCCGCTCCGGCATTGATCACCGAAGTGTATTTTTTCGAGGCAGCGATCCGATCGATCCACGGATGCATCTCCATCTCATAACAGCCGATGATCTTCTCAAAACGGCAGGAAATCCAATGCTCCTCAGCGGGAGGATAACGCAGCCCCTGGAACGGCCCGCCCTGGATGACATCGCCGAGCAATCCGAGCCGACGGAGTTTTGCCTCCACCCTCCGGCGCACGGCGCGCTTGTGATGGTAGGCAAGATAACGGAAGAGCCGATCCATCCACGGTTGGCCCATCAGGGAGACGAACCCCCTCCCGATTGATTGTTTTAACTTCTTGCGCATTCGCCTCCGCTCGCTTCTGGAGAGTCGGACGATGACACCGATGCCACCCTCTGGCAACGCAGGATTCCGTTGATTTGTCAGTCACGGCTGAAGGCGAAAACGAGGCCCGAAATCCCCGAGATCCGGAAGCCCTCGTCGAGCAGCGCCTGCACCGTCGCTCCGGCCGGAGCGACACCAATCAACTGAGGATGGACTTCAAGAATCACCTTCTTGATGGATTCCGGCAGGGCTGGCGGAGTGTCACACCAAACCCCTTCCGTCCCCTCGATATCCGCGACCAGCACCGTGGGGAGAAAACCCGCCTTTTCCGCGACCTGCCGCAGGGTCATTACTTCGGGCCCCTCGGCGTGCGAGTCGGGCGGAAACGATCCACCCGCAGAAACAGCGCTTCCCAAGGGATTCGATGAGGCGCTGAACCCTCTCGATCCGAAGGCCTCCGGTGCCTGCTCCGTCCATACGGGGTAGGCGATCGCCTCGATCCAAGTCCCGGAAAACCCGTTTACCCTCAGGACTTCGTCAAAAAACGGCCTGAGTGCACCATTGCCATCGACGCTCACGACCCTCCCTCCCGGCCCCACTTGCCGCCAGAGGAAGGAAGTGATCACGCCGGAGGAGGCCCCAACTTCGAGGACCTCATCCCCCGATTGGACGAACTGCTGCACGAGTCGACGCTCGTCCGTCTCGTAACCACCCCGCATCAGATGACGTCGCAAACGTGGGGGGAACGGGGAATGCCGAATCGGCACGCGAATCCCTTCGAGGTCGGCGAAATCCGGCCAGACCGGACCGATCGGGAGCCGAGTCAAAGCGGCGGAAAGAAGACGGCGAATCATGGTCAGGGCGTAACGAGGCAATCTCGGAGACTTTCCACTTTTTCAACGCCACGAAGCCCCCTTCCGGCCCGATCCTTCTCCGCAAAATAACGGCGGATTCGGTAGAGCCACGCCTCCGGCATCCACCGTCTGACAAGGCGCGCCAGGGGATTTCCCTCCCCGACCCGAACGGCCCCCGACTCCGTGATCCGGGGCGACTCTTCCCAAGTGGCCGCATAATCACTCTGCGCGGGAATCGTTTGAAACAATTCAGTGACCGCTACTTTTTCCGCGATGAATACCATTAGCAGAGGCCCACTACCGCCGAAAGTGATGCGATGGCCCACCTCCTTGGGATCAGGGACGCGGTAGATCCGGAAACGTCCAGTGGATTCGACGAGCGACAACAGGTGTCTTCTGAAGCCGTTGGCCGCTTCAAAAATGCGGCAGAACAGCTCCGGGCTGAATTGGAAAAAACCGTGCCCGTTGTAGTTGTTCGAGGGGGTGCAACTCACGAAGTGCCCTCCCGGCCGCACCAGTCGCATCGCGTTGCCAATCGCGTGAGGAAAATGGAAGACGTGCTCGAGCGTTCCGCCATCGAAAACGACATCAAAACGGTTGTGCCATTCCTCGGGCACCGGTCGGTTCAGATCGTGGACGAGACTACAACCCTCGTATTCACTGAAGTCCATCGACTCGACCTGCTCGAAACCCAGCCAACGCAAAAACGGCTCGGCGTAACCGCCCATTTCGAGCCCCTGAGTGAGGCCGGGATCGAGCGCCTTTGAAGTCCGCTCCGCGATGGCACCCCACTCGGAGGCGGTGAGCATGAGGTGCTGTCGCCCCAACATGAGAAAGCTCCGGGGTGCTGAACCAACGCGGGGCAACAAGGCGAGCGCTTCCGCGCTGATACGGTCGATGGCCATCGGGAGGAGAGCGGACCCCCGGTTTCTGGAAGCGCCCGCGCCAAAATAGGCCGACGTCATCGCGACTTCAACCGGGTTTTCTGAAGAGTGGCGGGTGCCGCTCCCGACCGCATCCGGACCGTTGGGGACGAGCCACGCGGGCGAACGCGCGACGGGAATCACCGCGGCACGCACGGCGCATCCCGACTTGCAGATTGTCGACTTCCATTTAGCCTAGTCGGGCGTTTTCGGAATGGAGTTCTTCTTTGCCATTGTCTTCCTGCTTGTCTACTACCTGCGTCCGCAGGATTGGGTGCCGGGCATCGAGGGAATGGAGCTGGTTCGGCCGATCGTCGCCTTGTGGCTCGCCTTTCTCGTCATCGGTCGCTCGCGGACCTCCCCCCTCACCGGATTCATCAGGACACCGCACGACGTGATCCTCGTCGCCTACCTCGCTTACATCGTCTTTTTCGGCGGAGCCTCGGTAACGGAGGTCATCCCCATGCTCGCTTTCTACGCTCTGACCGTCCAGTCGCTGAACTCCTGGCCCCGCCTCCTCAAATACCTGAAGATCTGGACGCTTGCGCTCTTCCTCATCGCCCTGACCGGAGTGCTCAGTTTTTACGGGTTCGACCCCACCGGCGCCCAGGAGAACACCTTCACTCTCATGGGCCGTCTCGCGATCGGTACCTGGCTCCATGACAATCCCAACGCCCTCGGTCACAGCATCATCGTCGTCATTCCTGCCGCCCTTGCCCTCTACTTTTGGAAAGGTGGCATCACTGGCCGCATGATCGTCTTTCCTCTCTTTGCCGGCATCGCGTTCTATTGCGCGTGGGAGACCCAGTCCAAGGGCTCCTACCTCGTCGGTGCCTCCGTGCTCGTCATCGCCCTGATTCTTGGCAAACCTCGATGGTTGCAGCTCATTGCCCTGTCCGCCACGTTCATTGTGGGGATCTCCGCCCTCAGTTTCCTGCCGCGGATGGCAGACATGAACAATCTCCGGGCCGACGAGGGAGTGCAGGGGCGACTCCTCGCCTGGGAAATGGCCAAATCCGCCGAAGAGCAGGACCACACCGGGGTCGGATGGCACCAGTTCATCGCCTACATTCCGTGGAAGGAGGGCAATAAAACCCTGATCATTCCCAAGGGCACCCACTCGAGCTACATCCAGATTGCGGCTGATCTGGGCCGTTACGGCCTGTTCCTCTACCTGGCCGGGCTCTGGTGCGCCCTTCACACCCTGCTCGTCTTCCGATCGAGCGACACCGACCAGGAGCGATGCCGACGCGTCCTCCTGATCTTTCTCGTCGCGAACTTGATCTCCGGCTGGATGATCAACCGCCAATACCACACGGAATACTTCCTGCTCATCGCGGCAAGCGCCGCGCTCCATCGACTGAAAAAGAGCGAAGAGCTGGTCGTCGTAAAACCCGAAGAGACCCCCGACCTCACTCCCACCGCCCCGGGCGCGGCCGTGGCGACCGCCCTTTCCACCCTCTCTACCCTGCCCGACTCTCTGAAGGCAGCCTGGGAACAGAGGGAACGTCCTGCCTTCACGGCCGCCAAAGATTCCCCCGAACCGCTGCGAAAGCCACTCTGGAACCGCTTCGGCTTTCTGGACTTTGGCCTCTCGATCGCCATGACTTGGCTGACCTTCCTCACCTGGGATTACGTCCTAAAAAACCTCTGAGCCCGCCAACCATTTTTTCGTCCACTCTTCGCCGTTCCGGAATTTGCGACGCAATTCTGAGACGTTTTTAAAGACTGACTGAGGGGTTGATGCTTTTTGTTTGCGAGAATTTCATGCTGATTTAAAGTCTCCTTCGAGGTGATCTACCTGCTCGGAGCCTTGCTACCGGACGACGTTTTTCGCATCCAACCCCAGCCAGTCCTGCCATGCTTCAGATTCTGACCCGGTTCCTCACTTTGAACGTCATGTCCGAGCATCCCGCGGTTTATTGGGGACTCGCTGCCGTCTGGGCGATCCTGGTTATGGCCTCCATCTCGAGCCTGCGGACCCTCCCCATCTCCAAGGGTGCCAAGGTGACCTGGTTCGCCCTGATCCTCCTTCTGCCACTCCTCGGGCTTGGCATCTATGCCCTCCGCTGTCTCTTTTTGGGGGATTGGAGCTTCTTCAAACCCTTCTTCGTCCCGCCAAAAACCGCCCAGAAGATCGCCCCCCGTTGATTGCCGCGCGATCTTTCCCTCTTCCGCATCGAGCCACTCGCCCCTGCCGCCGAGCCGCCCCCTCCTCCCCTGCCCTCCGTGATGGACCGTTCTCCACCTGCTCCCGCCACCAAGTTCGATCCGGCCCGCATCCTCATGCAGGCCTTTGCCTACGCAAAGCATTTGCGCCTGATGGCGATCGTGTTCGCCCTCGGCATTCTTGCCGGGATCGGCTACTTCCTGTATTCAACCCCGCTCTATCAAGCCCAATCCCTCGTCTTTTTCCAAGCCTTTGGCAGCCCAATGCGCGATGCCGAACTGCCGGAGACCGCCATCAGCACCTCCCGGGCTTCGCGGGCCTTGATGGAGCGCCTTCGCTCGCAGGAAATCCAGATTGCCGCAGCCAAGAGACTCGGCCTCATCGACGACAACAACGCCACCTTTGAGGCAGTCCTCGAGCACGTCCCGGCAGTCCGCGTGGCGTTCATTGATGCGCGAAACCTCGAGGTCCTCGTGCAGGCCTACGAACCGGAGGTTGTGCGCCAGTTTTGCTCCGCTCTTGTCGAGGAATTTCAAAAGTCGCAGGAGGCCGGGTGGAAGGAGTTCCGCGACGATGCTCTGAATCACTACGCCCTGCAGCTCACCGAACTCGAAAAGAAGGTGGCTGAGAACGTCGACTCGCTCACCAACATGGAGCGCGATCAGCAGTTCACCGAAGTCACGATCGAGCAACAAAATCTCCTCCAGATCCCCAAAGACCTCGTCGAGACCCGCGAACGCCTGAAGCGGATGGACGACATCAAGGCCACCCTCACTCGCTATGAATCCGAAAATCAGAATGGCGAGAAGCTTGTCTCCATCCTCTCTCTTCTCTCCAATTTCGAAAAGGAAACCGAAGTGGAAGTCGGGACCGTCGTGCGCCGATCCTTTTCCGTGAGCCGCACCGCCGCAGCTCCGAAAGCCTCGGCCGAAGTGGAAGTGGTCACACCCTCAGAGGTGGAGGGTCTCGAGCCATGGCGCGATGTCGAACGTCGCAAGCGCCTCCTTGAAACCCAGATCGAAGAGGCCAAGGCTGTTTATCTTCCCGAGCACCCCAAGATGAAGGAGCTCCTCGAAGAAAGGGAGGCCCTTCAGCGTTCCCTGAATACCGAGATGCTCGTGCTTCGCGAAAAATTCAATCTCGAATACCAGCGACTCAACGAGAAGGTCGCCCAACTTCAGGACCGGATTCCTGAATACCAGAGGGTCACCGAGGAACTGGGCCGCTCTTCCATCCAATACAGCTCCATCGAGCAGGCTCAGGTGATGTGGGACAAGGCCCGCGAGCGCCTCGCCGAAAAGCTCGCGACCGTGACGTTTTCGGAGGAGTTCGACTGGGTCCAACTTCGGTTCAAGGGCCACACGAGTCTTCGGGATGAGGTGCCGATTTCCCCGAACAAGCGGAAGCTACTGATGCTCTCGCTGCTCCTCGGGCTGGCCGGAGCCATCGGAATCCCCACCGTCCTCAATCTTCTCGACAATTCGGCCACCTCGCTCTCCCAACTCGAGGACTACATCGGGCTGAAAGGCATCGGGATCGTTCCGCTCACCGATTCGACGATTCTCGAAGCCGTCCACCGTTCGCCGGCCCAGGGGGCGAAGGTGGCGAACTACCTCCTTGAGTGTTTCCGGAACGTGCGCGCCAACATCGGACTCGATTCCCGCTTCGACGGGCGGCCTTCGCAGGTGATCCTCGTCACCAGCGCGCGCCCCCAGGAAGGCAAGACCACCCAGAGCGCCAACCTCGCCTGGGCCTACCACTCCATGGGTGAGCGGGTGCTCCTCGTCGACTGCGACCTCCGCCGCGGTCGCCAGCACGCCCTTCTGAAACTCGACAACAGCGAAGGGATGTCACGGATGCTGACCGGCCAGATCTCCCCGGCAGCGGCAGTGGTCTCCACTGGCCAACCTGGCTTCGATGCCATTGCCCGTGGCCCCATCATTCCGGGATCCACCGAACTCCTTTGCCAAGAGGCCTTCTCCCGTCTTGTGCAAGAATGGCGGAAGCACTACGACCGCATCATTCTCGACTGTCCGCCGGTGCTCGGCCTGAGCGAGTCCAGTTCGCTGCAGCGCCTCGCGGACGGGATTGTCCTGGTGGTGAAGGCAGAAAAGACGTCGATGAAGGACGTTCGCGATGCCGTTGCCGTCCTCAAAAAGACCGGAGCCTATTTCTACGGGTTTGTTCTCAACGGGGTCGACTTTACCAAGGTGGGCAATTACTACCAATACTACTACTACTCGACCACCTACTACGACCAATTCGAGCCAGATCCGGAGGCGAAACCCTCGGAACCAGCCCTGCCGCTACCCGAATCCTCAAACGACCGGACAGCGAAAGCCCCCCCCCCTCCCTCACCCATCGTCGCGCCCGCACCGGAGTCGCCACAGGCCTTTTCCCAGACCCGGGGACATGCAGCTCCAGTCACGTCCGCCCCAGCACCGCAGCGTCCGCCCCAACCAGAACCGCGACGGGCCCTTTCCGATGCCGCCCCAGCGAACCGTCCCTCACCAATGCCGGCACCCGCTACTTCTCCTTCAGCAAAATCCGCCAACCCGCTGCCGACGATCCCGGCGTCTCTTGCCCACTTCTCGGAAGACCAGCGCTGGCAGCAAGAACGTGCCGAGCTGGAGCGCCGTCAGTTGGACGCCGAGTGGAGTCAGGCTGTCGAGCGTAAAGCTTCGCGCACCAGCCAGCCGCCCTCGGAGCCCTCTTGAAGACTCCTTCGTGGCAGCAGTCCACGTCGGGTGGCAGCGCCTTCTGAACCAGCGGAAGCGGCCTTGAAAAGGCGGTCACCGGAGCCAGGTCCCGCCTTCGCTGGGGATACTCGCGATACGAACGCGGCGGGGCGAGCCTGAGGATGGTCGAGCGCGGCCCGAAGAGGCTCGCGGCCGCCTTGCCGAACGTTATCCGAACGACCGCGCCCCGGCCGACGACCACCCGGTCTGGAGATCGCAAACGCCGCCACGAACTCCGCCTATTCAACCCACCTCAGCGGGTAACCCCTTTTCCACGGCATCACTGGAAGAAGGCGACGCGGTCTCTTCCGCGGAAAGATCCAAGTCCTCGCGGAACTTCAGGTAGTCGTTATCTCCCGATTTTCTGCCGCCAATGAGGATGATCTTGACGGTCTCGAGCAGAATGAAGAAGTCGAGGAAGATCCCCATGTGCTTCATGTAATAGAGATCATACTCCAACTTCCGCGCGGCATCCTCGACCGAGCCCCCATAAGGGTAGTTCACCTGAGCCCAACCGGTGATCCCCGGCTGAATGAGGAGGCGCTCGCGGTAGAATGGAATTTGCAAAGACAACTCGTCGGTGATCGTGAGCTGCTCGGGACGGGGGCCGACGAAAGACATGTCTCCCTGCAGGACGTTGAACAACTGGGGGATCTCATCGATCCGAAACTTCCTCAGGAACTGTCCAAGAGGGAAAATCCGCGTCTTCTCCTCGGTTGCCCAACGCTCCCTCCCCTGCCCCTCCGGCTGGAGATGCATCGTCCGCAGCTTCAAAACCGTGACTGACCTGCCCAACCTTCCGGCTCGCTCCTGGCGGAAGATCACCGGCCCCGGAGAGGAAAACCGCACCATGAGAGCCCCAAGCGCCAGAAACGGGCTCAAGATCACGAGGAAAAACGCGGCCAGCACCACATCGGAGAACCGCTTCATCTTCCGAACATAGAAGAGCTGCGATTGATTCGAGGCGCGGAACAACCAAGCGTCCGTGACCAGCTCGATCGGCACCGCATGGTAGATGTCCTCACAGGCATCCGAAAGCGGTAGAATCGCCGAGCCCCTGTAGCGCAGCTCTCGCAGAAAAGACGCCATCAACCGATCGTGGAAATGGCTGTCGCGCACCAGAACCACGTCGTAGACGTCGGGAAGACCGCCGCTGCGCAGATCCTCCACCTTACCCACCACCGGAAGATCAGAGACCGACTGATATCCCCGACCGAGGATAATCCCGAAGCTGCGGGACCGACTCCCCCAAAAACGAAAGAGCTTCGCGGCGGCCCGCTCGTCGGAATCCCCGGCGACAAGGCAAAGAACCGACTGGATGCGACGTGTCCGACGACTCATCACGAACCAATGACGGAGAAACAACATCGGAACGAGGACAAGCACCGCCCAAAAGAGCACCCCACGGCCAATCCGCGAAGTGAAGACCAGAGATCCCGTCACCAGAGCGGCCGCCACCATTGCAAGCAAGGCGAAAGCCAACCACCTGGCGTGTCGCAGGCTATCGGAAGGAAGATAGCGCGGAGAATACAAGCCCCCGATGTAGAGGACCGCAGGAAGAATCAAGGAAGCCAAGCCCACGCCCGGACCGTAACTCGCGAGCTTGTCCCATGAAATCTCCTCAAACCGGAGCAGAATCCCGATCACGAAGGAGGCCCATACGAGAAGGAAATCCACCACAAAGAGGAGCCCCGCCCAGCGCAGGTGCCGCGAAGATCGCTGGATTCCGAAGCTCATGAACAGCCGAAGAGAGGGTCCGGAAAGCGAGCCGAGTTGGCAGCCATCCCGTTAAAATCCGAAAACCTTTTCGGGAACCACCACAATGTCCCCGTCCCCGATTGGAGGGTCCACTTCCAAGCCTTTCTCAATATTCAGAATGTTGACCGGGATCTTGTGTTTCTTCCCCTCGCTGTCGTTCCGAAGAACATGGACGCGCGCCGGATCCCCGAAGCGGGAGATGCCCCCGGCCATGAGGATCGCCTCATACGCCCCGACTCGACCACTCGCAGGAACGGTGACACGATGCTGGCCGGGCCGATTCACTTTCCCATTCAAGTAAATACTCATCTTCGGTGCCACCGGAGCCGCCGGAGCGCGGGGAGCCACGGCCTCCTGCTCCACGGCGGCGCGACCCACGCGATCGAGGATTACCGTGGCCTTTTTGAGATGACGCGCCTCCAGTTCCGTCTTGATCCGGGAACCGGCGCTGCCCAGAGAAAGCCCCGCCACTTGAATCCGACCCACCGAGGGGATGATGATGTCTCCCTGCTCACGGACGGGGTAAGTCCCGTTGAAGGCGTCGTCCTCCTCCACAAACAACTCGAGCGTGTCACCGGTCTTCACGCTCCCCCCGGCAGAGGGACGGGCCGGAACGGATCGGGGCTCGGGGGCCACCACCTCCGGAACGGGAATGAAAGGCGGCGGATAACTCGAGGCGGGCGAGTTCTCCGCAAAATCGGTGGACTTGCATCCCCAAAAGAAAGCGGAAAAAACGAACGTGACCAAGGAGATCCCTGACTGAAAACGAACGATCATCGGATCCAAATCTTATCAGGTTAACCCCGGCTTGGCGAATGAAAACAAGCCAACCGGACAAGTCAGCGCGGCGCCACCGGAGAGCTCCCGCCCGCGGCAGGTTTTGCGGCCCCCGGAGAAGACCAAACCCCCTCCGCGTTGTTGTTGACGAACTCCTTGGCGACGGGAGTCTTCCGAACCGTCACCAGCATGTGGTCAAAAGCGGTCTGAGAGAGGGCGCTCGACGAACCGGTGGCCGCACCGTCCGGACTTTGCGCGGAGAGAGCCATCAGTCGCAAATCCCCTTCAAACTTCCCGGAAGTCTTGACCCCCTCGACACAAACGGTCCGCGGAATCCCCCCCGAAAGTTTGCCTTTTTCGTAGATCCAGGTCTTGGAGAGCTTCTGAGGGTCGCCGGAATCGAGCAGCAGCTCGGCCCGAGTCTCATCCCGCCAGACCTTGATTCGGCCAACCTCGCCATCGCCCCCGGCCGGGAAACTACCCGATGCCGATTCGCGATTGATACCGGCGACCTCGATCGTCACAGCGAGTTGCCCCGCGAACTCAAGGTCATAAATCGTGTGACGGATCACGAGACGAGTGAGCTCACCGACACCGATCTCCAAACCCGGGGGAACATACTCGAGCTGGCCCTGGTTGCTCGGATCCTCGTTGTTGATGGTGCCATCGTAGTTGAGATCACCATCCAAATCGATCTTCGAGAGCCTCGTCACGCGTTCCTTGTGCTTCCCCTTGGGCGCGATCCCCGGAAGGACGCGCGAGTCGTTTGCAGCAGGGTCGTCAAGAAGGGTCTTCCCGGGGAAGGCTTGCCCTGCCCCACCCTTTTGGGCAGACGCGGCGACCGCGGCCGAGGCCCCTTCCCCTCCGCCGGCGGCGACCTTGGCCAGAGCATCTCCGGAGACGGCCGACTTGCCGGACGCGGCCTCCTGGGCCTCGGCAAGGATGGCTCCAGGCTGAAGAGACCACACGATCGCGAACACGGTAGCAGGAACGAGCAGAACGGATTTCATGACGGGACGGGGTGAAGTGGGAGGAGATGGGGTGTCACGGAGAGGGAAACTCAGAAATGACGCCGGACACCAGCCATGTAGAGGTCTTCGTAGTAGAAGTCTGAATCCTCGTGCTGGTAGCGGAGGTAGCCGGTGGTGCGAAGGCCGATCCGCGCGTTCAGATTGGCGTCAAAGATGGAGCGCTCATAACCCCGAGAATCGGAGGGTTCCCGATACTCGATGCGATAGCCGAGGTCGGTCGAGATGCGGTCCGAAACCTCGTAGGAAATTCGAAAACCATAGAGCTCTCGATCATATTCCCCGCCGACAAGAGGACCGCTCAGGAGTTCGTCGTTTGACCACTGCGCGTAACCGTGAAGGCGGACCCGATCGGTCAACTCGTGGGTGATGTAGTAGTGCACGAAGTTTGAGACCGAAGAATCGATCGAGAAATCGTTCATGAAGAAATCCTGCCCGAACCGGACCCCGTGAACGGTCCGCGCGTTGATTTGATGCCTGAGACCAACATTCCAGAGCCAGTGATCCCGGTCCGTGACCTTCTCGGAAGTCCAGTAGTAGCCAAAACGGCCGTCAAACTGAACGTTTTCGCTGAGACGGCCGCTGCCTCCCGCGTAAATCGTGTGGTAGAGGGTGTCGAAATAATCGTTACTGAAGAGGTCATACGAGACCCACGGAGTAAACGGCACACGATTCGGTTGCGCACCGTAGCGGGCTCCGACGCGTTCCCGGGCGCTATGCTCGTCGTTCCGATCATCGCCGAGCCACCAGTAATCCGTGTGGTCCGCGGAGAGGGTCAAGCGCCAGTCGGGGGAAGTGGGAGTGCTCGCCTCCACCCCCACCCTCGTGTAGAGGAAGGGGTCGTAGACAAGTCCGTTGCGGCCGTCTTCGTAGCCGAGGAAACCAAAGCTGTAACGACCCGCACGGTCGTAGGCGTCCTCCCCAAAGAGATCGCTGACCGAACCGGTTCCGAAGAGGGCATAGAGACGATACTCCCACGAACCTGCTTGCCCCTCGTAGGCGATCTCTGCGAAGGGTCGCCCTGAGACACCCGTGCGGAAACCGAGCTGATTTTGCTCAAAGAGATAGATGAGCTCGCCATTCACCGTCATGTAAAGGGACGGGGAGAGCTCCGCGGCCATCCGGAAGCGGAAGTTCGCATAACTGAGCCATCCGTCCTCCTCTCCCGCGCGGAAACTCCTGTCCCCCTGGAAATCCGAGTAGAGGATCCCGGCACCGACCCACAAGGCTTGAAAGTAAAAAGGACCCACCTTCAGGTGAGCCTCGTCGGAGTTGAAATCCCGCGAAAACAGCGGGAGGTCTCCCTCGAACTCGTAACCGGAGTCCTCATGGAAGGCAGGGTCTCCCATCGGGTCCATCCCGGGATATTGGTAGGCGTAGGGCCCGGCGGGATGATAGGACGTCGGATAGCCGTAAGCGGGACCCGCCGACCCGCTCAAGGCGGGAGGAGGGAAGTAGGAGACCCCCGGACGCTCCCCGGAGTAGTCGACGGGCGCAGCGCGGTATTGCGACCCCGGATGCCCACCCGGGACACCGCCCGGAGGCACCGACCAAGAATCGGGAAGACGCTGAGCGTCGTCGTTGGCAAAGGTTTGCACCAAGGAATCCTGCTCCGAGCGGATCAATGAATCTTCCTGATCCCGGAACGGCACGGACCCCGCAACTTGATCCAGGAGGATGTCCCCGGAGGAGATGGACCTGTCTGGACTCTCCGACGATGGAGAATCGACCTCGCCGGAAGCGAACAGATCCCCTGCGGACTCTCGCGGAGCGACCACGGCAACTTCAAACGGGTTCACCATGTGATCGGTCGCTCCCGACCGTGCACTCAGAGCGAAAACGGGAGACGCCAGAGAGGCGTGGCTAGGATCCCCCTGAAGCCTCGCATGACCGAGGCAGAGCAGCAGAAGCAGAACCCAAAGGGTCGATTTTCGGCGGTCAGCCATCTCAGGTAACTCGGACACTAGCGCAACAAGGTGAGGGAATGACGGATCGTTAAAACCTCTTCGACAAAAATTAATCTCCCCTCCTGCCCCCTCTTAAATCGTCCCGATCCTACAAATGTCAAGGCGTGAAGCACCGACCGGCCGGGAGATTCGGAGACGAATTTGTGACGGGCGGCGACCTGAATTCGGGGGATTTTGTCAAACTGGTTGAGCGTGTTGAGGTTTGAACAGATACCTTGAAAGGAAGGATTCCTAAATCTCTTCGCCACGATTTTGAGCTGGAAAGCGTTCCAAATTGGGTGTCTCTTAAATTCGATGAAAAGGTTAACTCAAGGAAAAGCAAAGAGTATTGAGATTATAGCGTTTACTATAATTGAGTCAATCTTTGTTCTCATTGCGGTGGCTGTCATTTCATTGGTCCTGGCCGGGCTGCTCCTGAAGAACGCCCAACTTCCGGCACCGGGAGCCTCTGAATCTAGCCAGACGGCCCCCTGAGGGTTTGAAGAATCCAGCCGCGATTACGCCATGGCTTGGCCCCTAAAACGCCGAGCGGACTCTGGCTCCGCCTCCCTCCCTCCCTCTCCACCTGGCTGGTTCGACAGAGGATTGAAGCGGCTCGGAGAGAGACTCGCAGACGACGATTCCCGCCAAAGACTCAGGGTTTCGGCGCGCCGTTGGACACGCCGACTGTGGGGAGGGTCTGCCCTTGCCTACGCTGTTTTCTTGCTGTTACTCCTCGTTGGATGGAGATGGGTCGGGGAAAAAAACCTCACGCTCGCCTTCCTGCTCTACCTGCCCCGCCAGGCGCTTTTGCTTCCGGGCGCCGCCCTGCTTTTCCCCTCTCTCTTTTGTCACCGTTTCGCAGCGGTCGTCCTTGCCGTCGCGTCCCTCGCCTTCCTTTTCGCGGGGATGGATTTCCGCCCCGTTCCCGAGCCCGCTCCGGGTCCCTCGGTGCCGGGTCACTCGATCACGGTCATGACTTACAACCGCGGTCAGCACCGGAATCAGAGCCTTCAACCCTTCAAAAACCGGACCCGTCCCGACCTCATCGCCATGCAGGACGCCTCGGGTCGGGCAGCGGGGTATCTGGGTTCGGAGGGCTATGAGGAGTTTTCACATGCGCTCGACATTGCCGAGTTTACCCTGCTCAGCCGTTACCCGATTCGAAACGCCGAGGCCGTGACCCTTCCGGGTTTCTCTGCCCCCCCCATCGCGGCCCGTTTTGTTATCGACTTCAACGGCAAGGAGGTCGCGGTCTATTCAGTTCACACCATCTCACCCAGGGATACCCTGCTCTACTATCGACGCGGAGCGTTTCTTTATGGGATTCTCGGTTTTCCGGGGTCTCCTCTGGCGGAAAAGCGCCGCTCGAACCAAGCGTTTTGGGACCACCGGATCGAAGAAATCCGCACCCTGCGCGATCGCATCCTCGCCGACCCCCTGCCGGTCATCCTCGCGGGCGACTTCAACGCCCCGGCGGGCGGCTACATTCACGGGATTGTCAGCGGCGCCTTCCACGATGCCCATGCCACGGCCGGGAGCGGCTTCGGGTTCACCTTCCCGGGCACGACCCGCAACCCGATCAGTCTCGGAGGTCCATGGATGCGGATCGACTACCTCTTTTGCGATGATTCCTGGAAGGCGGTCTGGTGCATCACCGAGCCGGACCGCCCCTCCCAACACCGGGCGGTGGTGGCGAAGTTCGAGCTCAGGAAGTGACTGAGCGGGGTCGATCGGCCTCCCCTGCCGGATGACCTGACTTCAGGGGGCCAGCGGAGGCAAGTCAGTCTCCCCCCGCGACCCGGTAGATCGCGAATCGGGACTCCACCAGCCGGCGCCGCGAAGGCACGAAACCAACCAAGGGATACGAGAGTCCCTGCTGGGCGTCGAGCCACCCGTGCACGATCCGCCAATGTTCCCAAGGCGTGTCAGCAGGCGGCGGATCGCAGACGAGGTAATCAACGCCCTTCTCCGAGGCCATTTCTATCAGGTCCTGCGGTGTTTCAAAGGTCAGGCGATACCCCCGCCCCATCCAATCGCTTGTCGACAACCATTTTGTCCCCCGCGCAATCACGAGGTTACCGGGCGCCGCGAGAGCCGCCGCAGCGATCAGGGCCCCTTCTCCGGTGGCATTGGAAACGGCCACGACCCTCGACGGGCCTCTCCCGGGACGTTCGCTTTCCGCGTCCTCCAAAATTCGTTGAACTGCGGCAGAGGCACCGGTGTAAAGCTTTTGGACGGGTCGGAAGGTCTCCCCGAAAACGAGCAGGGCGAAACCTCCCACGACCAGGGTCCCAAGGCTGATCCTCTTCTCACCGACGATCCGGCGGACCTGAGCCGCGGCGAGGAGGAGGAGAGAAGGGATCACCGGCATGAGGTAGCGATGATCAAGCCCCGCCGGAACCACGAGCGGGACTGCGATCCCACAGGCGAGGAGCGCCCAGAGAACCGCCTCCTCCTCGGGGAACGGCTGGCGGCGGAACATTCGGATCACACCGGTAACGATCATCCCGACGAACGCCGCACCCGCGACCCAGCCTGCTTCGCGCACCACTCCCTCTCCATAAAACGGGATCGCCGCTTTGGCCCAATCGAGGATTCCACTCTCCTGCATGCCTTCTTCGGTGATGCCGATGGAAAACAGCATCCAGGGCAAGGCGAGAGCAATCACTGGGACCGGTGCCAACCAAAGACTTCGATTCAGGAGCCGTTTTCCCTTTCCGGAGAGCAGAAGGGCGAGAGGAGGCAAGAGAGCGAGACCGATCCCGGAACCCTTGGTAAGGATCGCGCCAGCGGCCGTGAGCCCGAACAGAAGCGCGTCCCGGGGCCTTTGGGCACGGAGAAAGGAAAGAAAAAATAGCGCCGCAAGAAGGCTCAGCGCAACCAGGAGGAGATCCGACATGACGATCGCGGTGTAGGTCCGAGTCTGCGGCAACACAACGTAAAGCAGGGCGATCAAGGCCGCTTGTCCTTCGTGCCCCAGGAGGCGGCGCCCCAGGTTCCAGACGAGGAGGCCCCCGCCCGCTGCGATCAGGTTCATCAGAACGAGGAACGTCTCGCCGGATCGAAACGGGAGGAGCCCGACGCTGGCCACCAAATAAAACCACGGAGGATAGTGACCCAGCGCCACCTTGGGAAACCGTTCATAATACTCCTCGGCGTAGCGTTTCGGGTGGGGCGTTTCGAGAAACCCGCCCGCGAGGTAGTCGCGCACCATCAAACTGGTGACGACATGGGCCGCCTCGTCGGCATGGCCTCCGAAATCGCTCTGCCACGCGCCGCTATGAATCTGGAATCCCAACGAAGTGAGGAAAAGAAACAGGGCCAGAGTCACCCCAAACCAGCCGGGCGGAGACTTTTTCTCTGGCATTGAATCTGGATGGCGTGAACTTCCCGGCACCCGGGGAATTAGGATGGATCCAAACGTTACGCAAGAACCGAAAACGGCGACTTCAACTCCTGAAAGAGAGGGTTCCTCTCCGGCCGAGTTCGACGCCTACGCCGCCAACTACGACGCCGAGCTGAACAAAGGCCTGCGGCTTAGCGGCGAATCCAAGGAATACTTCGCCGAGGGACGCATGAATCATCTCCGGACGAGACTGAAAGCGCTCGGCGTCTTTCCCGAACACGCCCTCGACTTCGGCTGTGGCACCGGAACGGCGACCCCTTGCTTCTTCGACCTGCTCGGAGTGAAAACCCTTCGGAGTCTCGATCCCTCGGAAGGCTCGCTCGAGCAGGCTCGGCAACAATGGAGAGACTACGAGGTCGCCTTTGCCTCCACCGCCTCCGGCTGGGAGGGCTCGTGCGATCTCGCTTTCTGCAACGGAGTCTTCCACCACATCCCCGTCGCTGAGCGAGACGCCGCTTTCGCCACGGTCCGCGAGTGCCTCAAACCGGGCGGCGTTTTTGCCTTTTGGGAAAACAATCCGTGGAATCCCCTCACCCGCCTCGCGATGCGCCTCGTGCCGTTTGATGCCGACGCGATTCTTGTCTGGCCGGATGAGGCCCGAGACCGGATTCGTCAGAATGGTTTCGAGGTGGTGCGGACGGATTACCTGTTCTTCTTTCCAAAATTCCTCGCGCCCTTCCGCTTCCTCGAGCCCTGGCTGTCTTGGTTGCCGCTCGGCGGCCAATATCTGATCCTTTGCCGAAAGTCGGACGGATCCCCAGCGTAACCCCGTCAGGCGTCGCCGCTTTTCTTGAAAACGTGGAGCCCCAAAAGCGCGATCGCGAGCATGAGCGGCAGCCCGAGAAAGTGGATCCCCCCGATCAGAACGTTGGCGAGGCTCAAGTTCGCGAAGTTATTCAAAACCCAATTGAGGACCACTCCCCCAACGAGAACCGTTTCCATCACAAGGATCGAAAGCAGTAGAAAAAAGAGCGGGGCTTCTTCGATTCCGATGAGTTTGGCCGTCATCGGGGTGGGGCGCTCCCGTTCCCGAAGAAAAAGAATGCAACTGAAGACATACAACTGCATCCCGGTGATCCCGGAAAGCAGGAGCAGGGCTTTGGAATGCATGTCGAAGACGTTCAGTCCCGCCACTTCGGTAGGCCCGAGGATGATCGCGACGACCTGAAGAAAAGTGCTCAGCACCACGAGTAGCAAGCCGCTGAATTCAAAAAGACGGGGACGCTCCGAGAGGATGAACAGAAGGTGACGCATCCCATCCCGCCACGTGCGGAGGTGAGCGACCCTGCCCTCGGGCCCGCGGCGAAGCCCCGAGCGGATCTCAACGGTCCGGGCCCGATGCTTCAGAGCCTTGATGAGCAGCTCCGAGGCGAACTCCATCCCGTTGGCACGGATTCCCCACGTGTCATAGGCGGACTTGCGCAGACAACGGAAACCAGAGTTGCAGTCCGACAGATTTCCGTGGAAGAGGAGATTGATCAGGGCGGTCAGCACAGGCGTGCCGAGCCACCGATGCAAGGCAGGCATCGCGCCCGGCTCGATCAATCCCCGCATCCTCGAGGCGATCGCCATGTCGGCATCCTCCTCCACGGCCCTTCGATAGAGGGGCAACGCGTCCTCATACTGGTAGGTCATGTCCGCATCGGCGAACATCACGTAAGTGCCGGCGGCCGCGGTGATGCCGCCCCGCAGCGCGGCGCCGTATCCGCGCTCGGAGACGGGCACAACGCGAGCCCCCGCGGCGGTGGCAAGGGCTGCCGAGCGGTCGGTGCTGCCATTGTCGGCAACGACGATCTCATAGCGCAGACGGTCTCCCGCACTCCCAAGGGAGTCCTTCACCGCCTCGATGCACGCAACAATTGTCTCTTCTTCGTTGAGACAGGGAAAAACAAACGTGAGATCCATGCAGCCTTCATCTTGGAGGCTTCTCCCAGTGAGGTCCACGGGAAAAAACGCCATTTGAGAGGAACTTCGCCGGTAACGGCGGCTTGCCAGAGAAACAAAAAGCGGCATTGACGGAGGGTCGAGAAGAGCCGACCGCTCTGAAGGGCGTCGGGAGCCACGGCAGGGCCGAGCGCGATCCGTGGCTGAGGAACCGAGGCCAACCATCGCCCAGTCGTCCCATCGCCCAATGAAGAAGTCCGGCAGCCTCATCCCCGACAAGACGGCTGACGAGTGCGAGAGGCCCCACCCCGCCCGCGCTCCGCGCCCGACGGCCCCGGTCTGTTGAATCCAGCCCCCGATGATCGTGACGACACTTTTCTGGTGCAGCCTCTTTCTCCTGCTCTACACCTTCGCAGGCTACGCCCTCTTCCTGCGCTGTTTGAACCGGATCTCGCGGCGCAAACGTCCCCCCTCCTCGGCTGCGCCACCTTGTGATTTCCCTTCGATCTCTTTCCTCATCGTCGCGCGAAACGAATCGGCGCGGATCGCGGGCCGTCTCCTGAACCTCGCCGAGTGCCGCTATCCCGGCGATCGCGAGATCGTCCTCGTCTGCGACGCCTGCGATGACGACACAGCGGGCCGCGCCCAGGCAAGCGGACTGACCATCCCCTTGACGGTGCTCCCACTCGCGGAACGGAGCGGGAAAAGCCGCGCCCTCAACGTCGCGGCAAGCCAGGCGAAAGGCGCCGTCCTGGTGTTTGCAGATGCCCGCCAGCGATTCGATCCCGGTGCCGTCGAAGCGATGGTAGCCCGTCTCCTCGCACACCCCGAAGCCGCCGCTGTCAGCGGCAGCCTTGAGATCGAGCCTTCCCCAAACGGAGCCGCTGCCGGAATCGACGCCTACTGGCGGCTCGAAAAGTGGATCCGCCACGAGGAATCGCGATGGGATTCCGTGATCGGCTGCACGGGAGCGATCTATGCGATGCGGCGGGAGGATTTCCATCCCATCCCGAGCGATACGCTGATCGACGACGTCGTCCTGCCGATGCAGGCACTCGTGCAGGGACGCCGCATCCTTTTTGAGCCAGCCGCAGTCGCCTACGACCCCCAGGCTCTCGAACCCCATCACGAAAAACGTCGCAAGGTGCGCACCCTCGCCGGAAACTACCAGATGCTCTTCCGCTATCCACGCTGGCTGCTCCCCTGGGTAAACCGCGCCTGGTGGCAGCTGCTTTCGCACAAGTATCTGCGCCTCGGCGGTCCCCTCTACCTCGTCGGATGCCTTTCGGGGGCAGCGATCCTCGCTCCCTCCTCCCACTTTTTCCAGCTTGTCCTCGGCGCCCAGTTGCTCGCCTACCTCGCCGCCTTTGCCGGAATGACCCCCTCCTTGCGGCACGTTCGCCTGCTCTCCCTGCCGGCCGGGTTTCTTTTTCTCCAAGCCCAATCTGCAAGGGCCTTCCTCCATTATCTCCAACTCCTCCTCCGACCGGGTTCCGGAAGTTGGTGAAATCCCCGTCTTCTTTCCCGACCCCATGCGCGCGCTCGACAAGTGGCTGCTTCCCTACCTCACCCGCCGCCGACCGGTGACCTCCGCTCGGTTGCAGGTCTTTGTGGCAGTCTGCGACCATTTCGAACCCCTCCATGACACCGACAAAGCCGGTGCCCTGAAACGTCTCAAGACCTGGAAGGAGAAATTCCCCGCCTCGATCGCTCCCTTCCGCGATGCCGATGGCCACCCCCCGAAACACACCTTCTTTTATCCCGTCGAGCAATACGATCGCGATCTCATCGGCCCTCTCGCCGAACTTTGCCACGCCACCGGCAGCGAAGTGGAGATCCACTTGCATCACGATCGCGACACCCCGGAAATCCTTCGCGCATCGATCGAGAAGGGAAAGCACGATCTGGAAAGCCACGGGCTGCTCTGTCGAGACCGCGAAGGCACGACACGATACGCCTTCATCCACGGCAACTGGGCCCTGAATCACATCCATCCCCGTGGCAAGGGCTGCGGCGTCGACAAGGAAATCGGGCTGCTGCGGGAGACCGGATGTTACGCCGACTTCACCATGCCATCGGCTCCGTCGCGAACCCAAACCAAGCTCGTCAACGAGATCGCGTATCTCAGAAACCTGTCGAAACGGGAAGCCTTCCACCAAGCCGTTCCGGCCGCTGCCGGGACCGGATCTGGCCATCGCGACGACGTTGAAAAGCTGCTCACGATCCAAGGTCCCCTCGCCTTGAATTGGCACCGCCGCTCCCGCGGAATCTTTCCCCGGATCGAGAATGGCGATCTCACTGGAGCAAACCCGCCGACCCTGCAACGCTTCCGGCTTGCCCTGAGGCAGGGAATCTCGGTGGCAAAGCGGCCCGATTGGGTCTTTGTGAAATATCACACCCACGGAGGAATCGAACGCAATTTTGAAACCCTCCTCGGGGCACCGATGGCAGCATTCCACCAATCACTGGCGGAGTGCCGCGATTTCGATCTCCACTACGTGACCGCCCGCGAGATGGCCAATCTCGTCCATGCCGCCGAAGACGGTCAAACCGGCCTGCCCGGCGATTACCGCGACTATCTCTTCCGACGATGAGGAACGGCGCTTTCGGGCCTTCCGATCAGCGCCTCCGCGAACCGGACGCCCCGGGGACAAAGAGGATACCGGCACCGATCTCCTGCTTGCCGGCGGCACCGGGGCGGGCATTTTCAACCAAAGCCGTTCCGGCATGGATTCCTCGGGCGTGGAAAGCGGCCGCAGCTCCGCTGACGAGAGCGGTGGCCTGCGAGGTGCCGTTTCCGGTGGCGAGGAGGGCATTCCCTTTCTCCTGATAAGCCGAAGGGATGCCCACCGATGGCGCAGCGATCGTCGGATATCCGGAATTCGAAAAGGAGGCAAGATTGCCCTTGGCATCGACCCCGCTCACCGAAATGACGCCCGGATAGGCCGCGGGCCAGATCTTGATTCCGGCGCGGTCGTTGCCAACCGCCGCGACCACCGTGATCCCGCGCTTTACGGCCTCCGCCACCGCAGCGGCCACGGGCGCCGCATCGCCGGGAGTGCCCATGCTGATGTTGATCACGGCAGCTCCGCGCTCCATGGCCGTATGAATCCCCTCGGCGAGGAGGAAACTGTCGCTGACACCATCACTTCCGGCGATCCGGATATCGAGAATGTCGGCTCCAGGAGCAACCCCTTCAGCCCCGGATTGACTGCCGGCGACAAGCGACGCCATGGCGGTGCCGTGGCCGTGGAAATCTCCCTGCCCATCGGTAAGATCGACTCGGGTGACTTGGCCCTCTCGAAAGGAGGGATGCGGCGAAACCCCCGAATCGATCACGGCGACCAAGACACCGGCCCCCCAGCCCGAACGGTCCGCGTCGACATCAATACCGAGGGAAGGGAGCAGGTCGTCGCCGAAGGGCACTTCTCCGGTGCCACCGGCTTCGGGCAAAGCCGGGAGCCCCGGGATGCCAACGGAGAAATTCGCGCTGACCGCGGGCCTCTCCCCGGATTTCGCGACGAGGGCGTCGTGCAACTGCGCCAGAGAATCAAAGGATACCCGTATCGTGTTTGCCTGGCTGTGGGGTCTGGTAGCGCCAAGCCCAAACGATGCCGCGCGGGAGACGAACTCCGCGAGTTGGCCCGGACCGGAAAAGGTCAGAAGTGCCTCGTTCTCCCAAGCACCCGGTCGGGACAGCTCCTCCGCCAGCGACTCGAGGTAGGCCTGTGAAAGGTCGGGCATCGTGGCTCCGGCGGGGTCCCTGTCCGACAGCGCGGCCCCATCGCCCTGGCCCGACAGCCTCCCGGCAACGGGCTCTGCCCCGTCCCCGTAAGGTGCGAAACCGGGAAAACGCGAAACCTGCCAAAGGCCAAGGCCCAAGGCACCGCCAAGCAGAAACAGCACGAGAGGAACAATCGGGCGATTTTCCAGGTTCATTCGAGGGAAAACTCCCTTCAAAGGTAAGGGAGTTGAGCCGAATCCACAACCTCAGGATCACCCTCCCCGCCCGGAAACCCGATTCCTAGTCCCGCACGGCGCGCTGACGCTGGCGGATCGCGATGAGATCCTTCATCACACCCGAAAGGTCACCCGCCCCTCCGGGTCGCCCAAACCCGTCGTGCAAGGCTTTATAATGCGCATAAATTTCTTGATAAACCGCCTCATTTTCAGGGATCGGAAGATATTCCACTTCTCGGGTTCGGCAGGCATTCCGCTGTGCCTCATCAAGGGAGATCCCCCCCCCGCAGACCGCCCCGAACATCGCGGCACCGAGCGCGCAGGTCTGCTCGCTCGCGGCGACCTGCAGTGGACGGCCAAGGATGTCGGCGTAAATCTGCATGAGAGTCGCGTTCTTGATGGAAAGCCCACCGGTGTTGATGACCCGATCGATCCGGATGCCATACTCTTCCATCCGCCGAATAATCGTGAGCGCGCCGAAAGCAGTCGCCTCGATCAGCGCGCGGTAGATCTCATGCGCCTCTGTGTGCAAGGTCTGCCCGAGGATGAGCCCGGTGAGACGAACATCAACCAGGATGGTGCGGTTGCCATTGTTCCAATCGAGGGCGAGCAGGCCGGTCTCGCCTGGCCTGAGTCGGGCAAGACGACACTCCATCTCCGCAAACTTGTCCCCTGCCGTCGCCCCGTAGGAATCGGGCACGAGGTGATGGACAAACCAGAGAAAAAGGTCGCCCACCGCCGATTGTCCGGCCTCGATTCCGAAGTGCCCAGGCAAGACCGAGCCGTCGACCACGCCGCAAACGCCTGGCACCTCGCCGAGCTCGGCGGAATTGGGCAGCACGGTGATATCGCAGGTGCTGGTGCCGAGGATCTTTACCAACGTTCCGGGCCGAACCCCCGCCCCGACCGCGCCCATGTGGGCATCAAAGGCTCCGACCGCGACCGGAATACCGGACTTCAAGCCGAGCCTTCCCGCCCACTCCTCGGTCAGGGTTCCGGCCGGAGTATCGGAGGAAAAGGCGTCGTCGTAGAGCCGTCCTCGCAGTTCAGCGAGAGCCGGATCCAACGCGGCGAGAAACTCGGCATCAGGCAGCCCTCCCCAATCGCGGGCATACATGGCCTTGTGGCCGGCGGAGCAGATGCCGCGTTTGATCCGGTCAGGACGGGTATTGCCAGTGAGAACGGCAGGCAACCAGTCACAGTGTTCAACCCAGGAATGCGCGGCCGCGAAAACGGCGGGATCCACCTTCAGGCAACGCCAGATCTTGCTCCACCACCATTCGCTCGAGTAAATGCCCCCGCATTTGGCAAGGTATTGCGGCCTCATCCGCGCAGCGGTCTCCGTGATGGCTGCCGCCTCAAGGTGGGCGGTATGATCCTTCCAGAGCCAGACGTGCGCGTTGAGATTGCCGGCGAATTCGGACTTCAGTGCGAGCGGCTTCCCCTCCGAGTCTACCGGGATCGGTGTGCTGCCCGTGGTATCGATTCCAAGCCCCACAACCTCGGCGGGGTCGAATCCAGGCCTGACCTCCTTGGCTTGCGCAATGGCACCGGTGACGATCGCGAGCATCCCGTCGAGGTAGTCCTGAGGATTCTGGCGCGCCACGTTGGGATCGGTCGGATCCGTGAGGATGCCCAGTTCGCCCGAAGGATAGGGAAACACGACCGATCCGAGTTCTTCCCCCGAGTCGATGTCGACGAGGAGGGATCGGCAGGAATTGGTCCCGTAGTCAAGACCGATGGCATAGCGACTCATGGCTGGAGTTTATAACGGAGACCTCCGTCGCGTTCAACCGACGATTCCCATCGACCAAATCTTGTCGCGGCCGCGACAAGATTTGGTCAGCCAGCATGGCCGCGCAAAGCGGTTGCGCTGGTCTTGGCTTGCGGGTTCATTCGATCCATCATGGAAATCTTTCTTTCCGACATTCCCGACGAGGGGCTGGAGCTTGATGGTGAGTTTCCCGCCTCGATTTTCGACCTCCCGGCGGACGACACGATCCGTCCAGCCGGGCCGGTCCACTACGAGGCGAACGTTCATGCCTTTGAAGAGGTGATCACGCTCCACGGCCGCCTCAGCGGTCCTTTTCAGCTCCAGTGTGGGACCTGTCTCGAGTATTTCCCCTACGAGGCCGATTTCTCGTCCTGGTCGACCGAACTCGATCGGGACCCGAACCAGCAGAGTTTCGATCTGGCCACCGTCGTGCGCGAGGATTTCCTCCTGAGCCTTCCTGCCCACCCCCGTTGCGACGAACTCGTCGAAGGGCGTGTTTGTCCGAAAGCGGAACTCGTCGAGGAATTCTTGGAAGACGAAGTTTCCCCGGAAGAGGGCCCGCCCAACGTCTGGGGTGCGCTTGACGAGTGGAAACAGTGAGCGCGTTGCGCGAAGGGAAATTCCGTTTAGGTTCATGCTTTTTCCTTTCCGCCCCTGCCAGCATGACCGATCCGACCACCCCCTCCTCGAAAGACTTCATCCGAGAGATCATCGACGAGGATCTGGCCTCGGGTAAGCACACCGGCACCGTGACCCGTTTTCCGCCCGAGCCGAACGGCTACCTGCACCTCGGCCACGCCAAGTCGATCTGTCTGAATTTCGGAATCGCGCTGGAATATGGCGGCCGCTGTCACCTGCGTTTCGACGACACCAATCCGACCAGGGAAGAGGTCGAATACGTCGAGTCAATCAAGACCGACATCCGCTGGCTCGGCTTCGACTGGGGAGAACACCTCCACTTTGCCTCGGACTATTTCGAGCAACTCTACGCGTGGGCCGTTTCCCTGATCCGGGACGGCAAAGCCTACGTCGAGGACCAGACCGCCGAGGAGATTCGCCTCTCGCGGGGAGACCTTCAGACCCCCGGGATGGAGAGTCCTTTCCGCGATCGTTCCGTTGAGGAAAATCTCGACCTCTTCGCCCGGATGCGGGCCGGGGAGTTCAAAGACGGGGAAAAAGTGCTCCGCGCCAGGATCGACATGGCGCATCCGAACCTGAATCTGCGCGACCCCGTCCTCTACCGCATCCTCCACGCGGAGCACCACCGCACCGGCGACGCCTGGTGCCTCTATCCAATGTATGACTATACCCATGGCCAGAGCGACGCGCTCGAGGAGGTCACTCATTCGCTCTGCACCCTCGAGTTCGAAAACCACCGCGCGCTCTACGAATGGTTCCTCGAGAATCTACCCGTCCCCTCGCGCCCGCGGCAGATCGAATTCTCTCGATTGAACCTGAATTACACGGTGATGAGCAAGCGCAAGCTCCTCCAACTCGTCACCGAGGGACACGTGGGCGGGTGGGACGATCCCCGCATGCCCACGATTTCGGGGATCCGCCGGCGTGGTTACCCCTCCGAGGCGATCCGTGACTTCTGCAAGACCATCGGGATCACGAAACACGAGAGCACCAACGACTTCGCCCTGCTCGAGGCGGCGGTGCGCGAAGTGCTCAACCGGACCGCTGCGCGCTACATGGCCGTGCTCGATCCAATCAAGGTGGTCCTCACCAACTATCCCGAAGATCTCGTCGAGGAGATGGAAGCCATGAACCATCCCGAGGATCCGGAGGCGGGCTCGCGCCTCGTCCCGTTTTCACGCGAGCTTTACATCGACCGCGAGGATTTCATGGAGGTGCCGGCACCAAAGTATTTCCGGCTCTCCCCCGGCGCCGAGGTGCGTCTGCGCTCGGCCTATTTCATCCGCTGCGAGGAAGTGGTGAAAGACCCGAGTGGAAAGGTCATCGAGCTTCGTTGCACCTATGATCCCGAGACCCGCAGTGGTTCAAATCCGCCCGACGGGCGCAAGGTGAAGGCCACGATCCACTGGGTCAGCGCCCGCCACGCCCTCGATGCGGAGGTGCGACTCTACGACCGCCTCTTCGCAACGGAATTCCCGGACCGCGGCGAGGGCTCCTTCCTCGAACACCTCAATCCCGACTCGCTGAAAGTGCTCCAACACGCCAAGCTCGAGCGCAACCTGTCCTCCGTCGGTGTCGGAGAAACGGTGCAGTTCGAACGCCTTGGATACTTCTGTGCCGATCCGGACAGCACGTTGGGAAAACCCGTGTTCAACCGCACGGTCGGCCTCAGGGACGCCTGGGCAAAGGTCAAAGGGCAATCCTGAATCCAGCCGACTTGCGAAATTTTCCCACCGACGTTCACGCAGATCGGTGCTTGCCTCTTGCGGGTCGGGCCTTCATCATCGTGAATCATCCACCAACCATGAAACGCCTCCGCCCCCTGCTCTGGACACTCGCCTTTGCCGCCCTCTCCACCGCGCTCGTCGCCGGGGAGAAGTTGGAGCCCCTTTTCAACGGCAAGGATCTCAGCGGCTGGAAGACGCCCGAGGGCAACATCTGGTATCTTGTGAAGGATGGCATTCTCCAGATTCGCAGCAGCCCCGACCAAAAGGGATCCGTGCTCTGGACCGAAAAAGAATACGAGAACTTCGTGATGGAGCTCGAGTTCAAGTTCATCGCCGGCACGGTCGACTCCGGCGTCCACGTGAAATGCGAGGACCAGATCCAAATCGGCATCTCCGGATCCCTCAAGCGCGACATGACCGCCTCACCCTACATCCCGGGTAAAGGATACCCCGTCGAAGCCGAAGGCGTGAAGGAACTTCTGAAGATGGACGATTGGAATCACATGCGCATCGAGGTGCGCGGCACCGAGTATGCGGTCTCCCTCAACGGGAAGAAGGTGATGACCTACAAGAGTGATACCGGCAGGGAAAAGGGTCCGATCGGGCTCCAGCTTCACGGTGGCAAGGACATGTCCATCGACTACCGTCATCTCAAGATCGGCGGCCTCTGATCCCCGCCGACGTTCTGTTCTGATCCGCTTCCGCATGGAATCCCCCCAACACGACCAGACTCTCTACGAGCGCATCGGAGGAGAATCCGTGATCGAGCGCCTCCTCGATCATTTCTATCATCGCATCACTCACGACGGCGAGATCGGGCATTATTTCACCCACGTGCCGGTCGACAAGCTGAAGCGGATGCAGCGCGAATTCTTCGCCATGGCCACGGATGGGCCGGTCACTTACGGTGGTCGTCCCCTGTCCCAGGTCCACCATCCCCTGGCGATCAGCCGGCGGGAGTTCCAGCGTTTCACGGGACACCTTCTCGCCACTCTTGAGGAGGTCGGCATCGATGAACAGGATCGGCACGAGATCCTTGCAAAGATCAATCTCTACGCCGACGAGATCACGAACGACTTGGGCGACGCGGATTGAGGGCCCGGAATTACTTCACGATCATCTCCCCTTTCATGAGGATCCAGTGTCCTGGGAAGGTGCAAAGAAAGGGATAGGTGCCGGGTGTTTCCGGGGCCTCGAAGCGGAGCGTCTCGCTTTTTCCGGAATCGATCAGCTTCGTGTGATGGAGAATTTGGTCCGACTCGGGGATGAACCCCTTGGCGAGACCGTCCGGGAATTTCGCCATCTCGTTTCCGGCTAGACCCAGCGTCTCGAGTGACCCCGGCTGGCCAATGACCAGGTTGTGCTGCGTCGCGTCGGGATTGGAGAGAGTCAGCTTCACGGGTTGGCCGGGTGAAACGGTGAACGAAGTCGTGTCGTAGAGCATGCGCTCGGGCAGGCAGCCGATGCGGATGGTGAACAGGTTGCGACGCGCGTCGAAGGCGGCCTCCTGCGCGTTGAGCTTGGAGACGAGGGGCTTGTCTTTCTTGGTGTCCCAGCTTTTGAGGAAGGCGGCGAGGGCAGGATCGGAGGCGTTGACCTCGACGGCGGGTCGCAACGCTTCGGAGTTCAGGGCGCAGCGAAGAGCGTAGCGGAGGTGCTCGCCCATGGGTTTCTCGAGGACGGACAGGATCGCCTCGTAGGCTTCTTCTCCCCCGAGGTAGCTTGCTGTGATCACCGACTCCAATCGCACGAGGGCGTCGGAGTCTTTGGCGACCGTCGATAGCGAATCACGGCTTGAAGCAGAAGCAGGATCTTCAAACCGCAACTGTCGCACCGCGGCAGCCCTCGCCTCGGAAACCTCACAGGCGAGCAACTCCCGGAGCAGTTCGGGGCGCGACTCCCCGACCCAACGATACAACCAGATCGCCTCGACCTGGTGATGTCGGAAACGCTCGCCCTCCGGATCGAGCGCCGCCACCCACGCGTCGAGCCCCGCGACAACGTCCCTCGGATCGCGCCACGAGAGTTCGCGCCGCGTCCACGTGCGGATCTTCGCCTCGGGACGTTTGAGGTTTTCGAGCAGCTCGGGAATGGTCGCACCGGCGATTTTCGGCGGATCTTGAAGGACCGCGCCCTTGGGCACGACGCGCCAGATTCGGCCCGAGGTGCGGTCGCGCCGGGGATCGCGGAGGGAGTATTGGGCGTGACCCTTCACCGGATTGTACCAATCGCAGAGGTAGAAGTCTCCTCGCGGACCAAACCCCACGTCGACGGGGATGAAGCTGAGATTGGTCGAGAAGATGAGGTCGAAGACAAACTCCTCGGCATAGTGGTCGTCCTTCCGATTCCACCGGTGGAATTCGATCTTGTTGGTCGGTTTGTAGCGCGCCTTGATGAAACCGCCCAGCATTTCCTTGGGCCAGAAAGGAAAATCGACGAAGTCGTGCCCGCAGGTGCCGGAATAGGCGGGCAATCCGGTCGCGGGCGGATGTTGCTCGGGATAAGGGGGATTGGTGGCGTGGAAGGCATTCGCAAAGATGGGATGACTCGCGACGTGGTTGCCCCAATCATCAAAGGTCACCCCCCAGGGGTTCGTGTTGGGGTAGCTGCCGAAGGCGACGAGGCGTTTCTCACGCGGCGTGTAGCGGAACCACGCCGAGTTCTGCGTCCGCACCGGACCGAACTTCGTCTCGACCTGCGAGTGGTGAAAGATCGACTCGCGCATGAGGAGATCGCCGTCGGGCGTCCGGATGAAGTCGTGGATGGAATGGTGGCTGTCCTCGGTGCCGAATCCTGACAGAAGCACGGTGCGGCGGTCGGCCTTGTCATCACCATCGAGATCCTCGATCAAAGTCAGGTCGGGCTGTTCGGAGACGTAGATCCCGTTCTTCGCCAATTCGAAGGAGAGCGGGAGATGCAGGTCGTCGGCAAAGACCCTGCAGTCGTCGGCCCGGCCGTCTCCATCCGTGTCCTCGAGAATGAGGATCTTGTCGCGCGGCTCCCCGCCGGGATAGACGTGCGGGTAGGTCGTCGAGCAACTCACCCAAAGGCGGCCCCGCGAATCGAAGCGCATCGTGATGGGATTGGCAATCTCGGGGAACTGCTCCTCGGAGGCGAAGAGATTCACCTCGAAACGCGGATCGATCCGGAAGGCGGCAAGTTCGTCGGACGGAGAGAGCCACTCGTTGGCCCCCTTTCCTTCGGCCACGGCGTCGAGCGGGGGCAGATTGGTGTCATCGACGGGACCTTTGATCTTCTCCCCCCTGGCGAGCGCATGGATCCGCGCCTCGCGGTTGCTCGCCATCATCTCGAAGTTCCGCATCGCGGGGAGAAAGTCGAGGTAGCCGTAGTCCTTGTTGCGGTCGCCGGTGTAGTAGAAGGTGTTGAGCGGACGATAACGGCGGAAATACTGCCGGTTCATGTCGACGACGACGGAACGGAGGGCCTCGCTCACGTCGGGCGGCGAAACTTCGAAGACGGTCTGGAAAACCTCGCGGGCGAAGAGGCGGTAGCCAGCTTCGTTGAGGTGGACACCGTTGTCGGAGGGGCCCGGGCCGAGAGGAGAAAGCGCGTTCGAGAAAGCGACTCCTTCACGGGCGGCGACTTCAATCATCGCCTCGTTGTAGCTTTCCAAGTTCGACACAGTCGCGGCATCGGCCCCTTTCACCGCCACAGGAGAGATCAACACGATGCGGGGTCCCCTTTTCCCATTGAAGGCGGAGGTCTTGAGTTCCTGCAGATACTTCGCGAGACGCTCCTTGAACTCCACGAGTTTCTCCGCTCCTCCAAAGCTCTCGTTGAACCCGAAGCTGGCGAAGACGACATCGATCTTCTCCCTCGCGAGATGCTGGGCCACCGTCGCGAAATTGTCCGGCCGCGGCTGCAAATCGACTTCGTCGCCCGACCATGCGAAATTCCGGATCACGAGATCGAGATCGGGATGCGCCTGATAGAGCATCGACTCAAGCACGCCATGGCGCCCGGCCTGCTCCAGTAATCCGTCGCCGATGAAAGCAATGCGGTCGCCTTTCTCCAGTTTCAGCGGCAGCGTCGTCACGACGGCCTCGACCTTTACCGGAAAGGGCGCGGACTCCGCGTAGATGCCGTATTTCGCGAGCGAGGGATCGGCGGGCGGAGCCTCCTTCCCGGTCGACTGGTTCTTCGCGTCGGCAGGGTTGACCGGCAGCGGCCCCTTGGTCTGGGCCAAGGCTGCGAGCGGCGAGAGCGCAAGAGTGAGAGTGATCACACGGAGAAGCATGGAGAGACGGTGAACTTTCCGACGCGCCAAGTCAAAGGACGGAGTTCCGCCACGCTTGCGTCCGTCGGCGCCTCAGGCTATTCTCAACACATGTCAGTCCGATCGCCAACTCGCGTTGAAAGTCCCCGTTCGGGGAGCGGCGGAAGACTTGCACGACCGGCTCGGTGGACTCGGCGACGAGGTAAACCATCAGCGTGGGGAGGCGATCATCCCCCTTCCCGAGATCGGTGTCACCCTGGCCCTCGCCGACCTCTACGAAGGCATCGACTTCGAGGCCGAGGCCGCCGCGTTGCAGATGATGGAGGAAGGGGCACTCTACAGCGCCACCGGAGCTTGAACCGTGGCCGGTGCCCACTGACTCATTTCACGTGACCGCCTCGCTCGATCTCGAACTCACCCCGCGTCGAAAGGTGCTCCTCGCCGCCTTCGCCGCGGCGACGATCCTGCTGATTCCCGCCGGGCTCTGGATCGCGGGGCTTCCCGCCTTCGTCCTCTGCGCCTCGCTCGTCGCGACCGATCCGGAGGCGAAACTGCGCCGCCGCCTCGCCATCCTCCTCGGCTGCGTCCTCATCCTCGCCGCCTGCGACATCCATCCGGGTCTCGAGAACGAGAACTTTCTCCGCGTCGGCATCCCTTTCACCCTCGTCATCGTCCTGCCGGCCCTGATCAGCCATTTCGGAGATCGCGGCATCATCCGCTACCGCTTCTGGCCGGTCTACTGGCGCAAGCAGGATGTCATCTACACGATCCTTTCCATCCCCCTCGCCTACGCCGTGTTGAAGGGCTACGAATGGGGCAACCGCACCTTCTTCGACGACGAACTCTTCCGGCATTGGGCGCTCGGTCCCGAGCCCGATCCGGCGGAGATCCGGCGGCTCTTCATCGGCATCAACCTCGTCGGGATCTGGGACGAGCTGTTTTTCGTGAACACCGTCTTCGCCCTGCTGCGTTCGCTGTTCTCCTTCCGGATCGCGAACGTGATCCAGGCCATCCTCTACACGGCGGTGCTCTACGACATGGCCTTCACCGGCTGCGGGATCTTCATCGTCTTTTTCTTCGCCTGGACGCAGGGATCGATGTTTGAAAAGTCGGAGAGCCTGCTCTGGGTGCTCATCGTTCACCTCCTTGTCGATTATTTCCTCGTGGCCTTCATCGTGCAGACCTACTACCCGGACTACGGGCTGGATTTCCTCTGGAGAAAGGGGTTCTGAGCCGCAACTCCGCCACCGCCCGGTCTTGCGGAATGGAGCCGCCCGGATAGAGTCGCAGCCATGATCTTACGGCACCTCTCCCTCTGGTTTCTCCTCGTCACCAGCCTGCCTCTCGCGGCCGCCGATTCCTGGCCGGAGTTCCGAGGTCCCACGGCGGATGGTCACGCTCCGGAAGCGAGAGTGCCGACGCGGTGGTCGGCCACGAGCAAAACCCGCTGGAAGATGCCGGTGGAGGGAAAAGCGTGGTCATCCCCGGTGGTCGCGGATGGAAAGGTCTACGTGACGACCGCCGTCTCGAAAGAGGCCAAACTCTCTCTCAAGGCCCTGTGTTTCGAGCTCGCCGACGGGAAGCAGGTCTGGGAGCGCACCGTCTTCGAAAAGGCCGAGGGAGCCATCCATGCGAAAAACAGTCATGCCTCCCCCACCCCGGTCTATGCCGAGGGCAAGCTCTACGTGCATTTCGGACATGATGGCACGGCGGCGCTGAACGCCGGCGACGGCTCGATTCTCTGGACGCAGACCTCGCTTTCCTACGCCCCCGTTCATGGAAACGGAGGCTCGCCCATCCTCCACGAGGGCAAACTCATCTTCTCGAGTGATGGACAGGCCGATCCCTTCATTGTCGCACTAAACGCCGCTGATGGCTCGATCGTGTGGAAAACGCCTCGCAACGTGACGGTGACGCGCACCTTCTCCTTTTCCACGCCCCTCCTGATCGAGGTAAAAGGCAAAACACAGATTATTTCACCTGCCTCGGGGGCGGTGATCGCCTACGACCCAGCCGATGGCAGTGAAATCTGGCGTTTCCGCTACGGCGAGGGGTATTCGGTGGTGCCGCGCCCGCTCCATCGCGATGGCGTCATTTACGTCTGCTCCGGCTTCAACCGGGCCATTCTTTACGCGGTGAAGACCGACGGCACCGGCGATGTCACCGACACCCACCTCGTTTGGCAGGATGACAAGACGGTTCCGAAGGAGAGTTCCCCCATCCTCGTGGGCGACGAAATCTACTTCAACGACGACAAGGGCATTCTCAGCTGCCTTGATGCCGCAACGGGCAAGGAGCACTACCGCGAGCGTCTCGACGGCCAGGGCGGCTACTCGGCCTCACCGGTCTATGCCGGCGGAAACCTCTATTTCCACAACGGCAACGGCATCACCACGGTGGTGAAGCCCGGCAAGAGCTTTTCCAAGGTGGCGGAGAACCAACTCGCCGAGTTTGGACTTTCTTCGTTTGCGGTGCTCGCAGACGGATTTGTCATGCGCACCGAAGGCCATCTCATCCGCATCGGGGAATGAGGTGGCTCACTGATCGAGGTATTTCTGGAGCGACTCCTTGAGCTGGGTTCGGGCGCGAAAAAGGAGACTTTTCACCGCCGGCACCGACATCGAGAGAACCTCGCCGATTTCCTCGTAAGGCATCTCCTCATAGCGCCGCAGGACGACAGCGAGCCGCTGCTTTTCGGGCAGGGCCTCGATGGCCCGGTCGATGGCGGCTTCCATTTCCGAGCGGAGCAGGTCTTCGTCGGGTGAACTCCCCTGGACGTCTTCGACGACGCGATTGGTGGTCTCCTCGCGCTCCTGCACCGAGACGGTTGGCTTGCGCTGGCGACGGCGGACCTCGTTGAAGACCAGATTGCGGGTGATCGTGAAAAGCCAAGTGGTGAATCTCGCCTGTGGTTCATATCGGCCCGCCGATTTCCAGACGCGGAGAAAGACCTGTTGGGCGATGTCTTCGGACTCGGCGGGATTACCCAGCATCTTCGCGACCGTTCCGATCACCGACCGCTGGTGGATCCCGATGAGTTGCTCGAAGGCGGCAAAGTCACCATCGCGAATTCGCCCCATCAACTCGACATCGCGATCATTGGCCCGATCCCGGTCCTCACCGTCACCGGATGGGAGGAGCTTCGGTTCGGGAGGGGTCATGGAAGGATTTTTCGAAATTCCTGAGAGAACTGCCTGCAATAGCAGGTAAACTCAACCCCATCAAGCCGCGAATGTTTTGCGGAGCCGTCGCCGGACGGCAGCCCGAGCCGATGACCGACCCAAACAAGCCGAAATCCAGACGCCGTTGGCATTTGCTGCGCCGCATCACCCTTCTCCTGATGAGGCTCGGGGTGACCAGCGAGATGGTCGCCGTGATCGGAATGATCCTCGGCATTCTCGCGGGAATCGCCTTCATGGCCACAGGCGAGATCCATCACCCCCGCTCCGCCTGGGGCATCGGGATCCTTCTTTGCCTCCTCCGGGCGACCTCGATCCGCCTCGATAGCAAACTTCAGCCGACCTCGGCCCGCCAGTCACGCGAAGATGAATTCTATAACGAACTGCCGGAACGGGTTTCCGATGCCGTGACTCTGCTGGGTTTCGGGTTCGCGAGCGATTCCAGCCCATGGCTGGGTCTCGCCGCCGCTCTTTCGGCGATCTTTTCAGCCTACGTCCGCTCGCTCGCTTCGAACCGGCTCGGCGGCAGACGCCCGACCGGGATGGCCTTTATGACGAGGACCCATCGCCTCCTCCTCCTTTCAGCCGCCTCCGCACTGATCCTCGCGGGTATCACCACGGGCATCCCCGGCAGCGACATCCCCGAAATCACCCTCTGGACGGTGATTTCGGGATGCCTGTTCACGGTCTGCCTCCGGTGGTTCTCCCTCCGCGGCATCAAGGTCTGAGAATTGATTAAGAAAGATTAATGACTTTCTCGACAGGATCGGATTCCTTCGCTATTCTGCCTGCTGAATGCGATGGTCACTCCCGTCCCTCTTCTTTCTGGCCGCATTGGGTAGCCTTGTCGCGATTCCGGCCTCTGGTGGTGAGCGATTCAACAAGGTCGTGATCGACCCTGGTCACGGAGGCAAAGATCCCGGTTCGATCGGCTTTGGGCTCGTGGAGAAGAATCTGACTCTCGACCTTGCCAAACGCATCGAAAAGCTCCTCGTCGGTAAGGGAATTGCCGTCGAGCTCACCCGGCGCGAGGACATTTTCATCGAGCTCGCCGACCGTGGTGCCGCCGCCGCCAATTCACCCGACACGGTCCTGCTCAGCCTGCACTTCAACGCCCATGCCGACCGCAGCATCAGCGGAACGGAGACCCTCTATTGGCCCGGCAGCGAGTATGGTCGGGAACTCGCCAGCTACGTTCAGAGCGAACTAGGCCGGCGCCTCGTGACCCGGAACCGCGGCTTTCGGCCGGAGCGCCTGAAAGTGCTTGAGACCGCTTCCGTCACCGGCATCCTCGTCGAGTGCGGCTTCCTCACCAACCGGTGGGAAAGCCAACGCTGCGGCGCGGAATGGTTTCGACAGATCGTCGCCGAAGAGATCGTCCAAGGATTGCTGCGCTACCGCGAGGCCGGCGAATGATCGGCGTTGCGAAGCGGTTTGGATTGTGTTAATTTTCATTATTTTCTAGAAATTTCTTTGCTTCCCCCTCTTTTCATGAGTGATCCGATCGCGAACCGTACCCTCGAACTGGCCTGCACTGTCGGCGCCCTTGACGATGCTCGCGAAGCCGTCGAGGACGGTGCCGATGTGAATTTCCGCTCCGGGGCGCCGCTCTTTCTTGCCATCGTGAACCGCAACCGTTCCCTGATCCGCTTCCTTCTCGAAGAGGGCGCTAACGGCGAGAGTTTCCTCCCCAAAAAGCGCCTCCGGGAAATCAAGAACCGCGAGGAACTCATCGAGGAACTCATCGCTTGCGCTCCCTACAATCCGCGGGACATCAAGGTCGAGGTGATCCAGGAGATCGATTCGGCGATCCGCGGACGCGGCGTCGAATTCCTCGTCTCCGAACTCGACTGGGACCACGCGACTCGCTTCCGCGATTCTCTCAACGCGATCGGTGCCGGCTCGAGCCACCGTTGCGTGGCCGAGTTTCTGCAATGGGCCCGCAGCGAGAGTTCCGATCTCGGCAACGGTCTCGACGAGTTTCTCGTCAGCAACACGGACGCGGTCAGCGAGTATCGCCAACGCTACCTCAGCACCGGCGAAGACCTGATCGCTCTCGCAAACGACTTTCTCAGTGTCGCTGAGGGTTCGGATGAGCCTCGCGGCGAGTGAACGACCCTCGGATTGAAGGTCGGTCCGGTCACCCGCTGATTTTCTGAGTAGACTTCACCCTTTCGGTCCGCGCCGGGATCACCCGCAGCGACTCGGTCGGTTCGAGGCCTTTCGGAGACGAGTCCGCATTTGGATTCCAGTCTCCGTCCCCCTCCCTTTCGGCTGGAAAGGCTGAAAGAGACGAGCCCAGACAAAACCCGACGTCCCGAACCCTTGAGGCGGATCCCCTCAAAGGGTGGAGACCGAATCAACGTTTCTTTCGCAGGAAGGTTGGGACGTCGAGATCCTCTCCGTCCACCAAGGTCGGGTCCGTTTTCGCAAACCGGCCACGTCCGGCGACCGGATCAAGTTGGAGGAGTTCCTGCTGTTGGCGGGCCTCATCACTCATCTCGGTCGCCGCCGTCTCTCCCTGCGGAAACACCGGGGGCATGACGGGACCCTCCACCGGCGGAGCCAGGGGATCACGCGTCTTGATTCGCCCCGTATTCCCGGAACCCACGACTCGGGTCAACGTGATCTTCTGCGAGGATTCCGTGAGAGCCTCGACACGGCCCACCTCGGATCCGGCCGCTGGCGCGAGGAAAGCTGGTGAGGAGGAGGAAAGAGGATCGTTTGGCACCGACATGGCGCGGGCGATCGGATTGACGAGATCGGGATCGGATTCAGTGTCGCCCAGAAAGACTGGCGCACGATGAAGAGGCGGAACCGGATCCGGTGCATAGGCGGGAACAGCCACCTGCTCTTCCGTGAAGACCTCCTGCTCGTCCTCAAGCGGCTCAAAAATGGAGGAATCATCGGCCGAGGCCGGATCAAAAATCGGGGTCTCCTCGAAGAACGGTGCGGGTGCCAAATCGACCGTCGGAGGCGATACCACTGCCGCTGGAGCTACCGGGAGAACGGGCTCGGTCACCTCCGGGGTCGAGGGAGAGGACATCCCGAGGCTGATGGTCGGAGACGGCGCCTCGTCGGCTTGGGCTGATCGCAAGGAGGATGCCGCCGGGCCGGCGATGGAACTGATGATGGTCACCGTGAGACTGTTTCCAAGGCGCTTGTCGGTGCCGGTGCCAAACAGGATCTGAGTTCCCTTGCCGACATGCTTGGCCACCTCCTCCATCACCAGCTGGACCTCGAACAGGGTCATCGTATCGCCACCGGCGACCTGGACGAGGACCGAGCGAGCTTCGTTGAGGAGCTTCCCACGATCGAGGAGCGGGCATTTGAGGGCCTGTTCAAGGGCCTCGTGGGAACGGTTGTCGCCCTTCGCCACACCATAACCGAACAGACAACGGGAATCATCGGAATCGAGGGCCGAGAGAAGATCGTCCATTCCGATGCGGATGATGCCGGGCCGGAAGACCACGTTCATCGTCGCGCGGATGCTCTGGCTGATGATCTTGTCAGCCGCAGCGAACGCTTGGGCAACGCCATCCTTCGGCACGATAAGCTCGCCCATACGATCATTGTCGAAAGAGATGACGGCGTTCGCGTAGCGGGCGATTTGCTCGAGCGCGGCGCGGGCCTGGCTCATGCGGCGCTCTCCCTCGAAGGTGAAGGGCATCGTGGCAAAAACGACAAGGAAAACGCCCTCCTCGCGGGCGACTCGGCAGACTTCGGGAGCTGCGCCGGATCCGGTGCCCCCGCCAAGACCCACGCAGACGAAGACCATCTTGCTGCTGCGGACCGCCTTGCGAATGTCGTCGACGGCCTCGATCGCCGCCTGTTTTCCCAGAGTGGGGTCGCCCCCGGTGCCCATCCCCTTGAGAAGGGTCGAACCCAACTGGATTTTCTGACTGGATACCGACGTCGAAAGAGCGCGGATGTCGGTGTTCAAAGTTAGCAACTCGGCGTCGTCACTGCCTTCGAGCGCCATCCGATCGAGAACGTTCGCTCCGGCACCGCCGATTCCGATCACTTTAACGCCGAATTCCGATGTGTCGGAAAATTCGCCCTGTTCCGCTTGGTGGTATTCTATCATAGGGGTTCGCGTCAGTTTGGTTGATCGACCGGGATTGTCAATCAATTAGAAGCAAACGCCAAATGGTCACTTTCCACCGCCGAAAAGCCTCTCCAACTTTTCACTCAATTTGGATAACGCCCCCCTCTTTGGCTTTTGTTCGTCAAGGAGTTGCGCATATCGAATTAGCCCCACCGGGGTGGCATACTGCGGATTTTCAAAGAGAGCCGAAGGCCCGGACATCGCCGCCGAACCTGATTTTTGCACCGGGATACCAAAAATTTCTTCCGTCAAATCTGCGATTCCCCGCATCAAACTGGAACCACCCGTGAGAAAAATTCCTTTCCCAAGACGCCCCAGGTAGCCAGCCTTGGAAAGGGGCTCATGGACCACCGAGAGCAGCTCGGTGACCCGCGCGTTCATGATCTGGTTCAGCAGTTCCTGACTGACGACCTTCCCAGACTCACCTTCCACGGCGATATCGACATCGAACACGCCGCGCAAGGACGCGCTTCCGTGATTCACTTTCAACTTCTCCGCCCGAGCGAGCGGAATTTTGAGGACGAGGGCAATGTCGTTGGTGATGTGATCACCACCGATGGGCACGCAACCAGAGGCAACCACCGCCCCGTCGATAAAACAAATGAAGTCGGTCGTGCCTCCGCCGATGTCTATCAAGAGCGCGCCCTCGTGCTTTGCCTCGCGGTTCAGCACAACCTGCGCCGCCGCGACCGGCGAAAAGACGATATCCTCCACCTCCAGCGGCACCTCGCGGACGCATTTGATGGCGTTCTGAATACGAGTCTTGACCCCGTGGATGATGTGATAGTCCGCCTCCAGCTTTTGGCCCAGCATGCCCACGGGATTCGGAATTTTGTCTTTCCCATCGACGTAGTAGTGCTGGATGATCGAGTGGATGTAGCCGTTCTCCTTGGGGAGTGGCACGTCGCGGGCGATTTTCTTCACCTCCTCGAGATCCTCAAGCGCGATCTCCATCTGCTCGTCCGCCACGCGAATCGTGCCGCGGTTGTTGAGACTCTGCACGTGCGATCCGGTCACCGCGAGGAAAACGGTATTTACTTCGACGTTGCTGCGCTCCTCGGCCCGCATCAGGGCATCGTGGAGACAGGTCTGGACGGTCTCGGGATCGACGATTTCTCCTTTTCTCACCCCGGCCGACGGGTGCTGCCCCACCCCCAAGATCTTGATGGCCCCATCGCTGCGAACCTCACCAACGACCATGCAGACCTTGGAGGTTCCGATTTCCAACCCGACGTAAATGTTCGATGTGGCCATGGACTTGTAAACGCTCCGATAGGTGAGAAACGGGAGCCAGAGGCGAGCTTATCCGCCTTTCAAAATGGATCGCAAGTGTTTTTCCTCGTCCGTCCCCCCTGGGGCGGCCCGAGGCTGGGGCGCGGGCGAGAGCGGCGCGGAAGTCGGCGTCGGAGCCGCTTCCACGGCCTGCGATGCGCCCTCTCCACCGGGCGACGAGGAGACCACGAAAGTAACCGGAATGTTTTTCTCCGCCGCCACGTTGACCGAGGCGAGCGGGCGCCCCGACTCGGCCATCCGGTCGAAGATCAGGGCGAGGTCGTCAAGTCCACGAGCGTGATCATAGACTCCAAAGGTGACGCGGACGCCGTTGCTGTAGTCGCACTCGACTGCCCACTCATCGCGCACCCGCACCTCACGCACCAGAAGACCCTCTTCCGCGAAGCGCTCCTCGCTCTCCAAGATCAACTTCAGCCCGGCGAGGACGCCTTCCGACGCGACCCGAGACCCTTCGACCGGGTCGGAAATCTGGAAGGACTCAACCACGGGAAGAGACTTCATCCCATCATTCAGATCGAGGCAGCGGAACAGGTGACCGCTTTCGTCGAGAAGAAAACCACGCTCCATATCCCACGAGCGGATCCCGAGCGGCGGAACCGAAAGCCACGCCACCGGCACTCGCTCGCGAATGACGAGCCGAAGCCGATCGGGCAGCTCGCGGGCAACCTGGACATTTTCCACCTGCGGGAGGCTCTCCAGCTGGGATTGAATCTGCCCGAGATCGAGATCCATCAAGTTCATCCCCTGTGCCACGTTCGCAATTTCGGCGAGGCGATCCACTTGGAGCACCCCGTCGGTCTGGATCTGAAGCGTCTTCAGGACGAACTCCTCGTTCTTGAAAAAGACTTCCCCATACCCCCATTTCACGGCCAAAGGAAGGCTCACGGAGACGCAAGCGATCGCCACGACCCTTGTGAAAAGGAGCCGCCGACGGATGCGACGCCGCGGACTCGCTTTGGCGGCAACGGCACCCTCATCGAACCGAAACCACTCCGTCTCGTCGTCGACGTGACGGCTGGCAAAGAGGGTCTTCAAACCAAACTTCCGGGCATTGCCCCGCTTTGACTTCCTTCGCATTACTTGAACTCTAGCGAAAGTTCAATAATTTTCAAACAGAGATTCGCGTAGTCGATCCCCACAGCGGCGGCGGCCTTGGGAAGAAGGCTGCTCTGGGTCATGCCCGGGATGGTATTGACTTCGAGGACAAAAGGGACCGAATCCGAATCGCGCAGGAGCACATCGACCCGCGAATAAACCTCGACGTCGAGAGAACGGTGGGCCTTGAGGGCCTCTGCCTGAACCGCCTGGGTGACGGCATCAGGCAGATCCGCCGGGCAGAAGTAGTCTGTCCCGCCCGATCCGGTCATCCAGGGATACTTGTTCGAGATGTCGTAGAATCCGGAACGGGGCTGAATGTGGATCACCGGTAACACGAGATCCCCGACGATCCCGACGGTCAGCTCTTTCCCGCTGATCAGTTCCTCGACGAGGAGATCGTCCGAGTAGCTCGCTGCATCACCGAAGGCCGCCGACCATTGGTCGGCCGAACGAACGAGGTGAACCCCGACGCTCGAGCCCTCGCGCGGCGGTTTCACCACACAGGGGATGCCAATGGAGGCGGCCGGCTCGTCGGTCTTCGACGCATGAATCACCTCCGATGCCGGAGTGATGACCCCGGCCGCGAGAAAGCGCTCCTTGCTCAGCACCTTGTCGAAAGCCGTTTGCGAACTGAGCCGCCGGGCCCCGGTATAGGGGATTCCGCGCCGCTCCATCTCCGCCTGAAGCTGACCGTCCTCGCCAAAGGTGCCGTGAATCACGTTGAAGCCGAGGTCTGTCCCGGCAGGGAGTTCAAAATCGGGACTGCGGACATCCACGAGAGTCACCTTTCCCACCCGACCGTCCAAGGCACTGACGACCCCCTTCGCCGAGGCGAGCGAGACTTCGCGTTCTGATCCGGGTCCGCCCGCGAGGACGGCGACATGCAGGGATTCAATGGACTTGCTCATGAAAATAGGGAGTCGCCAGCGTCTGTTCAGCGGACCGGCGAGAGATCACACCGGATCGTCTTGACCGATGATCTGCACTTCAGTCTCGAGTTCGATGCCGCGCTCTCTCAGCGCCACGGATTTGATTTCGGCAATCAGCTCGAGCACTTCCCGGGCCGTCGCCCCGCCCTCGTTAACGATGAAGTTGCCGTGCACCTCGCTGACTTTCGCCGCACCTCTGGCGGTCTTCTTCAGACCCATCTCATCGATGAGCTGCCCCGCTCCGATCGGCCCGGGATTCTTGAACACGCAGCCGGCGCTCGCGGCGACAGGTTGAGAGCTCTTGCGCTTCTCCTTGGAGGCGTTCATGCGAATGGCAATTTCCTCATCAGGGGCCGGCGTGCCTTTAAACGTCGCAGCCACAGCGACATTGTGGGCGAGCTCGGGGACATGCCGGTAGTAGTGGCGGATTTCGCCGAGCGCCTTCTCGAAAACCATGCCCTGGGCATCCACCATCTTCACACTCACGACCTGATCAAAGGCCTCCCACCCCATCGCACCCGCGTTCATGCGAAGACTGCCCCCGACATTGCCCGGGATGCCCTCCATCCATTCAAAATCGCCGATCCCGGCGGACTGCGCGGCGGCTGCGAGCGCCTTGAACTTCACTCCCGCTCCGGCCCGGACCGTATTGCCTTCGACACTGATCTCGCCGAACTCGCCCCGCACCGGGCTCATCACCACACCAGCAATGCCACCATCCCGGACGAGCAGGTTCGAGCCGCGCCCCACGACCCGCAGCGGGATACCGCCCTCCGCACAGAATTTCACGATGCGCGCAAGCCCCTCCACCGTGGTCGGTTCCACCCAGAACTGGGCCGGACCGCCCACCTTCATCGTGGTATGCCGACGCATCGGTTCGTAGAGTTTTAGGACACCGGCGGGCTCGGCGAGGACTTCGCGGAGACGATCGAGCGAAGCGAGATCCCTGGCGAGACGCGTCCCGACCTCGTGGACATTTCCCGCGCCCAGGGTGATCAGCCAATCACCCGGCTCGAGTTTCTGCCCCACGGCGAGATGGAGGGTGGAGAGATCGGGATGAAAAGTGACCTTTTCCACTTCCCCATTCTCGAGCACGGCATCGACGATGGTCTGGCCAGAGACCCCGGGAATGGGCGGCTCACTCGCGGCATAGACGTCCGTGACCCAGAGTTCGTCGACCCCCTCGAAGCAACGCCCGAACTCTTCGCGAAGCAACTGCGTGCGAGTGTAGCGGTGCGGTTGGAAGACCACGATCAGGCGCCCCGCGTGCTGAGAGCGCGCCGTCTGGATCGTCGCCGCAATCTCGGAGGGATGATGCCCATAGTCGTCCACGATCGTGACGCGGTCGCTCTGGCGCTTCAACTCGAAACGGCGCTTGGCTCCACGGAACGAGCCCAGAGCCTCGTCGATGCGATCAAAGGAAACTCCGGTCTCGAGGGCCAACGCGATCGCGGCGAGCGAATTGAGGACATTGTGGCGTCCAGGAATGCCGAGGAAAACGCGCCCGATCTCCACCCCCCGCTGACGGACCGTAAACTCGGTCCCGGCCCCGCGAGGCGACAGATCGCAGGCAGAGAGATCGTGATCGCGATTCCATCCGTAACTGATCGCATTGGACCGCCCCCCACAGACACGACGGGCGTTGGCATCCTCGCCACAATAGATGATCTTGCCTCTGGTCTGATCGCAGTATTGACCAAAAACCGCACAGATCGCCTCGATGCCGTCATAGTAATCGAGATGCTCGGCCTCGACGTTGAGCAGGATGGCGTGCTCGGGATGAAAATTGACGAGGGTGCCGTCACTCTCGTCGCCCTCGGCCACGAACCAGTCCCCCTTCTCCTCCCAATTCGCATTCGTGCCGAGGATCGGGATCTCAGCTCCGACGTAGTGCGAGGGAGATTTCCCTCCAACCCGCAGCAGGTGGGCGGAGAGGGAAGAGGTCGTCGTCTTCCCGTGGGTGCCCGCCACCACGATCCCCTTTTTGCCCAGCATGATCGCCGAGAGCGCCTCGGCTCTGCGCAGGAGCGGGATACCCCGCTTCACGGCCTCATCGTAGGAGGCGTTGCCCGGCTTGATGGCGCTCGAATAAATGACGACATCGGTCCCGATGACCGCCTCGGCGGAATGGGGGCTAGAGAACTGCAACCCCGCTTTTTCGAGCCGCTCTGTCTCGCGCGAAGTCACCCGATCCGAGCCCGAAACCCGATGCCCAAGCCCGAGGAGTAGAGAGGCAAGGCCGCTCATGCCCGATCCGGCAACACCGATGAGGTGGACACGGACCGGCACCTCGCGACTCGCGAACCGCTCACCCCACCACTTGCAAAGATCGCTCATAAAACAAATTCACTCCAAACTCCCCGCGATCACCGTGCAGACACGCTCCGAAGCGTCCGGGATGGCGAGGCCACGGGCGGCTCCTCCCATTTTTTCAAGCCGTTCATCATCAAGGATCCAGGCGAGGATTTTCTCCGCAAAACCGTCTTCAGTGAGCGAACCCTGCGTCCACAATCCGGCCGCCCCCGGCACCGAAAAAATCTCGGCATTGGTCGTCTGGTGATCCTCAGCAGCAAAGGGATAAGGAACCAAGACCGAGGGCAACCCGTAATAGGCGAGTTCCGTCAGGGTCGAAGCTCCGGAGCGGCAGATCGCGAGGTCGGCGGCGGCAAGGGCAAACTGCATCTCGGAGCAAAAGCCCTTCAGCACGCCCGCATCGGGATGGGCCTCATAGGCGGGACGAACGAGTTCATGATCCGAGGGGCCGCTGATGTGCAGCACCTGCACGCCAGCGTCAGCAAAGCGGGGCAACCCTGCGGCGACGAGCTCGTTGAGCCGCCTTGCTCCCTGACTGCCTCCCATTACCAAAATCGTTTTGCGATCCGGCTTCAGGCCGAAAAAGGCGAGCCCCTCCTCCCTCGTCGGCCGATTCACGACCGAGGGACGCAAGGGCGTGCCGACGATTTCAACCCGCTTGCCCGATCCGAAAAAGGGCGCGCAACGGTCAAACCCTACGAGGACGGCGCGCGAGAACTTGGCGTTCAGCCGGTTCGCCTTCCCCGGAATGGAGTTCGACTCATGAATGAAGGTCGGCAATCCCATCCACTTCCCCGCCGCAAGAGGCGCCGCCGAGGTGAAGCCCCCCATCCCGAGGACGGCGTGAGCACCGAACTCTCGCAAGAGCCTTCGGCAGTTCAAAAAGGAGCGGCAAAAAGCAAGGAGGAAACCCGGCATCTTCAACGAAAACAGGCCCGGCATGGCGATCGATGGCATGCGTTCGAAACGAAGATGCTCGTAGCCCTCCGCCGCCAACGCGTCGATCTGCTTTTCGGAAATGAGCAGCAGGGCATCGCCTCCCCGGGCGGTCCAGGCCTCGGCCACGGCAATCCCCGGAAAGAGGTGCCCACCGGTACCTCCACAGGCAATGACCAAGCGTTTCCCGGTATTATTCAACATTTGATAATTATCAGATCTTGCGTGATTTCACCACAATTTCAACCGCAGATCCGCCGTTCGAACACTTTTTACGTCGACGTTCGGGGAATCGTCTGCTTTGCCTGTCCGGCACCTCGGCCGCATCACCGTTTCTTCTCCGCTCTCGCCGAACGCTACCGAGATGATCGGCGCTCCTTCATTTGCCGTTTCACCGAGAGGCGACGACAAAACGATCGGTGATCCTGATTCCGATGGATCTCGCAGCCGCCGGCCGCCTTGGCCTTTACCTGCCTCTCCTCGCTGGACCCGCTCGCCCTTGCTCACGCGAGGGGATCCAGCTCCGGCTTGAAGTCGGCAGCGTGATAAGAACTGCGCACCAGGGGGCCCGAGGCGACGTGGCGGAACCCCTTCTCGAGGGCGATCTCGCGATAGCGGTCGAAACCCGCCGGCTCGATGTATTCCACCACCGGCAAGTGTTTTGGAGAAGGCCGCAAGTATTGTCCCAAGGTCAACACGGTGACACGGTGATCGCGCAAATCGTCCATCGCCTTCAGCACCTCCTCCTCGCGCTCGCCGAGACCGAGCATGATGCCGCTCTTGGTGGCGCAGCGCCGCCCCATCTTTTCAGCCATTTCGCGGGCGGTGCGGAGCACCTTCAGAGAGCGCCAGTATTCCGCCTTCGAGCGCACCACGGGAGTGAGCCGCTCGACCGTCTCCAGGTTGTGGTTGAAGATGGCCGGAGCCGCCTCGACCACGATCCAGAGGGAATCGTCGCGTCCGATGAAGTCGGGCACGAGCACCTCGATCACCGTCTGCGGATTCCGTTCGCGCACCTTGTAAATGACGTTGGCGAAATGGCAGGCCCCGCCGTCGGGAAGATCGTCGCGCGCCACCGCAGTGATGACGACATGATTCAGCTTCATCCGCGAGACCGCTTCGGCGACGCGGTCGGGCTCGTCGACCTCGAGCGGCAGGGGGCGGCGCGTATCGACGGCACAAAAACCACAGGCGCGGGTGCATCGGTCGCCTGCAATCATGAGGGTCGCGGTCCCCTGCCCCCAGCATTCCCAACGGTTCGGGCATTGCGCCTCTTCACACACGGTCACGAGCTTCAGGTCGTCGATGAGCCCCTTGGTGTCCCAAAAGACCGGATTGTTCGGCAACCGCACACGGATCCAGGAGGGCTTGCGCTCCTGATGCAGCTTGGGATCGATTTTAACAGGCATGGAGGAAAGGTTCAGTCGAGGAAGGCAACGGGAATGGTTTTCCGGAAAAAGGGAATCCCGTCTCATTGGCCGGACACCGCCCCGCTCCTTCATCCGCCGGGCAACGTGACACCGGGCCGAAACCTCGGGAACAAGGTTCGCCAAGGGCGTCCTTTTCGCAACCAGATTCAATTCAAACGCTCTCTCATCCACGGGTTGGCCCGTTCGGCGTCTCCGCCCCGTCAACCCTTGCCAAGGGCGCCTTGAAAGATACCGAGATACCAAAACCAGATCGCCGGACCCGTGAAGACCCAGAGGAAAGCCCCCAGCGTCAGGTAGGGACCAAACGGCAGCGGGCGCGACCACGTTTCCCGAAAGACCAGCTTCTGCGACAATCCCACCAACGCACCCACCACCGAGGCCGCGAAAATGGTGAAGAGCGCCGCCTGCCAACCAAGGAAGGCACCGATCATGGCCATGAACTTCACATCGCCGAAGCCCATCGCCTCGCGCGGAACAACGGCCGAAGTGATTTTGCCACTGACCCTCTTGACGGTATCAAGTTCGATCCGCCTTCCATCCACCTCGAGGCAATCGCCCAGGATTCGGAAGCCCCCCTCCTTGAACGCGACCTGCTCTCCATCGAACAAGAGCTCCTTCGTGCCCAGCTCGAGACGGTCCCAGTTGCGAAAAAAGACGTCGCCCCACTCGTAGCCATGCTCTCCCAGTCTGATGAGGATAGGCGCCTCCTCGCCACCCGGTTGCGAGATCTCGAAATCAACCGGCTCGTCCCAGCGATGATGGATCTTGCCAAACATCATCTTGCCCATCAGCACGATCAGCCAGAGGAAGCCAAAGCCGACCGCAGCGCCGGTCACCCCCTGCAGCCCGCCTCGCCACCAGATCGCTTCCCCCTGCAGGGCGGGCACCGCAAAACTCGCGACCAAGCCGGCGACGGTGCCCCCGATCGTGATCGAATCCGGAATGATGAAGTGGTCGAAATCGATGAAAGTCGCCGCGATCAGCAAAGCCGCAAACACCCAAAGCGCCAGCACTCCCTGCCACTCATATCGGGCGATGCCGTGCTTGAACAGGGCGAGAAAACAGATCGCGGTGAGCAGTTCGACGAGAAAATAACGAAAAGCGATCGGCGAGTGACACCACCGGCACTTCCCTCGCAGCATCACCCACGTGACCAGAGGGACGTTCAGCCAAAGGGGAATCTGCGTCTTGCAGTTCGGACAGAAGGACCGCCTCGGCTCGTTCACGCTGAGACCGTTCGGCACGCGGTAAATCACCACGTTCAAAAACGACCCAATGCAGGCCCCAATGGCGAAGGCCATGACCGGTAGAAAGAACTCGAACAAAAACAGCGGCGACATGGCAGGGGTTGGGAAGATCTTCGCTTAGGAACCCCGTAAAGTCTAGAAATGATAGATTTTACCCATCTCGTTTCTGGATTGGAGCCTCTGTCGGCTCGCGACGAGAAAGAGCCTTTCCGAGAGTCGCTTTCCGAGCCATATCACTCCTCTCACGATGCAGCGCCCCCTCCTCATTCTCTGCGTCTTCCTCGGTGCCGTCCGTGGTGGACTCCTTCCCGCCGCCGAGCCGGTGAAGATCCTCTTCGACACCGACATGGCCACCGACTGCGATGACGCCGGAGCCATGGCCGTGCTCCACACCCTCGCGGACCGCAGGGAATGCGAGATCATTGCCACGGTTGCGAGCGTGTCAGATCCGAACGCCCTCGCCACCGTCGACGCCATCAATCGCTACCGCGGACGGCCCGACCTGCCGCTTGGATGGGTCAAGGGCGGCGGCGTGCGAATGCCTTCGAAGTTCACCGGCCACATCGCCAGGGAGTTCCCCCATCGCCCCGTATCCGACGCCGAATTTCCCGACGCGGTCGACGTTTATCGCGAAATCCTCACCTCCCAGCCGGACCGCTCCGTCATCCTCGTCACGGTCGGCTATCTCACCAACGTGAGTCGCCTCCTTCGATCCTCCGGCGGAACGGAGCTCGTCCGCGCCAAGGTCGCCAAGTGGATCTGCATGGGTGGCAATTTCATCGGCGATCCGCCAAAGGACGACCTCACGCTCGGAAACGTGAATTTTCAGCGCGACGCCTCATCCGCCCATCATGCGATCCACCACTGGCCCGGGGAGATCGTCTTCGCCGGACGCGAGGTCTGCTCGGTGCCGAGCGGGCTCGCGATCGGCGCAGCCCTGACAAACACGCCAAAAGACAATCCCGTGCGCCGCGCCTACGAGCACTACTTCGGCGGCACCGCCCGTGACCGCCACGTCGCCGATCTCGCCGCGGTGCTCTGCGCGGTCCGAGGCGCGGCGGATTGCTGGGATCTCTCAGCGCCGGGGCGGATGGATTTGCGCGAAGACATGACCTTTGCGTGGATTCCCGATCCGGCGGGGCGTCAACGGCATTTGCTGAAGAAGTCAGGCAACGACCGGCAGGTCGAGCGCGTGCTGGAGACCCTGCTGGTGGCGCCCGCGAAAGAATGACGTGAGTTGATTCCCCGCGAACGAAGCGAAAGCTACCGCGTCCCGGAACCGATCCCCATGAAGCCTCTCTTCTCCCTTCTCGCTCTTCTTTTTCTCCTCACGCCATCCGCGCGATCGGCGCACATCGTCTGCCTCACCGTCGAGGAACCGAACAACTACGACGCGGTGAACGCCTGCCGCGGCCTCGCCGAAACGGAATGGAAGGCACTCGGCCACCGCGTCACCCTCATCGAGGGCAATCACGAACTGCCGACGAATTTCGAAGGCTTCGTCGAAGCAATGAAATCGGCCGATCTCCTCGTCGTCTTCGTCCGCCGCGCCACCCCGCCGCGCGAGCAGCTCGACGCCATCCGCGCTCACCTCGCCGCCGGCAAGCCGCTCCTCGGAGTCCGCACGGCGAACCACGCCTTCATTCCGCAAGCCAACAAGCCCGTGACAGATCCGGCACTCTCGACCTGGCCGGACTTCGTGCCCGACGTGCTCGGCTGCGACAACACCGGCTACGAGACGAAGGGTCTGCCCTACCAAGTCAGCCTCCACCCGCAGGCCCCGGCGGACAGTTCCTTGCTCGAGGGCGTCGATCCCACGGCGATCCTCGGACATGTCTCGATGTATCGGGTGCTGCCACTCGCCGCGGATGCCACCCCCCTCTTGCTGGGCAAAGCCAAAGAGATCGAGCCGGCCCAACCGCTCGCGTGGACGCGTTTTTACGGGCCGAAGAAAGCCCGGATTTTCTACACCAGCCTAGGCGCGCCGGACGACGTCACCCAGCCGGCCCTGCGTCGCCTGATCACGAACGCGGTGCGCTGGACGCTGGAGAAGACTGAGTGATCCCGGCGAAGAATGCGGGCCTACGGAACACACTGAATACGCGGAAACAAAAAGGAATCAAAGCCTCTTCGTCGAACCTCAATGACGGAAGACCTCGGATTGATCAGATCTCGGACTCTTGTATTTCCGTTTTTTCCGCCTGTTCCGTAGGCCGCCTCTTCTCCGCTCGATTGTAGACCGCCCCCCTGTTGACTCGAAAGACGCGCTCGCGTCCTTGTCCTTCGCGACAAAACCTGTTTGCCTCCCCCTTCATGAAACTCCGACTGATTTCCGCAGGGATCGCCTGCTGCGCTTCCTCCACCACCCTTCCCGCCGTTGCCGAGGTGACGCCCCAAACCGTGGCCTATGTCGAGAATGGACACGCCCGCCACGTCCTCGATCTTTACGCACCGGCCGGAGCCGAGGACCTGCCCGTCGTCTTCTGGATCCACGGAGGCGGTTGGCAGACGGGAGACAAGGCGAACGTGCAAGAGAAGCCGAGCTACTTTCTCGAGCAGGGCTTCATCTTCGTCTCGATCAATCACCGCCTCCTCCCCGAGGTCGTGATGGAGGAACTCGTCGGCGATGTTGCGAAGGCCTTCGCGTGGGTGCAGCGCCACATCGCCGAGCATGGAGGCGACCCCTCGCGCGTGCTCGTCGGCGGCCACTCCTCGGGCGCCCAGCTCGCGGCGCTGCTCTGCACGGACGATCGTTGGCTGAAGAAGGAAAGCGTCTCCTTCGACGTCCTCATCGGATGTGTCCCGGTCGATGGCGACACCTACGACATCCCCGCCATCATCGAAGTCGCCGAGACGCGCCGCCGCGTCCATCACGAACCGCAGGCCGCCTTCGGCCATCGGCAGAAGTTCGGCAATGATCCCGCGAAACACGTCGATTTCTCCGCCGTCACCCACGTGGCGAAGGACAGGGGAATCCCGCCCTTTCTCATCATTCATGTCGCCGATCACCCTGACAATGCCGCCCAGGCGCGTCGGTTCGGTTCGGTCCTGAAGGAGGCCGGGCTGCCCGTGACGGTGCACGGCCAGAAGGAAACGAACCACACCCGGATCAACGCCGAGATCGGCACCGAAGGCGATCCGGTGACGCCGGTGCTCTCGAAGTTTGTCATGCAGTGCCTCCTCACAGACCCCTGATCCAACGCTTTCAGCCTTGCAAGGGGCGTTGTCCGCCATCATTCTCCCGCCATGAAACATTCCCGTCTCGCTGTCGCGGCCCTGGCCGCCATCGTCCTCCCCTTTGTCCTCCAAGCTGCCGAGGAGGGATTCACTCCACTTTTCAATGGCAAGGACCTTTCGGGCTGGAAGAATCCCTACGAGTGGGGCAAGGCCGAGATCGTCGGCGATGAGATTCACCTCACCGCCGACAAGAAGTTCTTCCTTGTGACCGAGGCCCAGTATGGTGACTTCGTCTTCGAGGGCGAAGTCCACCTGCCCGAGGGACAGGCGAACTCCGGCTTAATGTTCCGCTGCCACGTCGAACCGAACAATGTCTACGGCTACCAGTGCGAGATCGACGGATCGGATCGCCGCTGGTCAGGCGGTCTCTACGACGAAGGCCGCAACCAGTGGCTCTGGCCCAGCCAGAAAGGCCGCACCAAAGTCGAAGCCGCGCTCGCGCATGAGGCTGAATCCCAAGCGCATTTCAAGAAGCCCGAAATCCAGAACGCCCTCAAGCGGAATGACTGGAACCACGTCCGCATCACCGCCAAGGGCCACCAGCTGAAGATCGAGCTCAACGGCGTGATCGTCACCGAATACACCGACGAGACCGACGCCAAAGGCCACCTCGGCATTCAGCACCACGGGGAAAAGGGCCAGACCTATCGCTTCCGCGATCTGAAGATCAAGCCGCTCTGATTCCCGCCCCGCTCTCCCGACATGCGCCTCATCGTCCCGAAGTGGTTCGACCTGCACGCCCATTTCCGACAGGGGGCGAACGTATCGAGCTACCTGGCCGATCACCGTTTGATGGGCTGCGCCGGGGCGCTCGCGATGCCGAATACGCGGCCACCGGTCGCTGCGGTCTCGGGGCCGAAGACGGAGAAGGCCTGGTCGATTGAGGCCTACCGCGACGAACTTCTCGCGGCCGGGGCCGATGCCTTCGAGCGGCTTCTCGTTCCGCTCTACCTCACCCGCGACACGAACCCGGAGATGATCGCCGAAGGCACTGCTTCCGGCCTGCTCCAAGCCTGCAAGTATTACCCGCCCCACGGCACGACAAATTCCGAGCACGGCGTGCCCATGGTCGAGTGGATCGGGAGCGACGTCGTCCGCGCGATGGAGGATCACGGCGTCGTCCTTTGCGTCCACGGCGAACAACACGCCCTTGTCGGACCTGCCTACTTCGATGAAAAACAAAATGCCGAGTCGGTTTTTTACACCGAAACGATGCCGAGGCTGCAGGAGGCCCACCCGCGTCTGCGCATCGTCTGCGAGCACATCACCACCGCCGCCGCCGCGCGATTCGTCGCCTCCGCCGGAGAAAATGTCGGCGCGACAATCACACCGCAACACCTCCTCTACACCGTCGGTCACCTCGTGCAGGGCTTGAAATATCACCTCTACTGCCTGCCCCTTGTGAAGTTCGAAGCCGACCGCGCCGCTCTGCGCGAGGCCGTACTTTCACCCGGTCAAACGCGCTTTTTCGCCGGCACCGACAGCGCGCCCCACACCGCCAAGGCGACCGAATGCGGCTGTGCGGCCGGCTGTTACACGGGGGGCTGCGCTCCCCAGCTCTACGCGATGGCCTTCGAGGAAGCCGGCGCCGATCTCGGATCCGCCGCCGGACGCGACGCCTTCGTGCGATTCCTTGGCACGAACGGACCCGCTTTCTACGGATTCCCGGCCTCGGTGGAAACCTTCACCCTCGCCCGCACGCCTTTCACGACGACGCCACAGGTCACCGCCGAAGGTCCCGTCACCCCCCTGCCCCACGGTATGGGTCTGACCCTGACATGGAGTCTTGAGAGCGCGGCAGGTTGAGATCGGTGCGAGGCCAGCCGGCTGAAGGGACTCGCCGAGGAAATCAGGCGCCTCGAGCAGTTGGCAGCCAAACCGCCCTCGACGCCGGATCCTGATGAAACCGAACCAGCACCAACCCCCGGCTTGACTCCCGCCCCGGCCGTGGGGAATCTTTTAGCCGATGATGTGGGAAGGCGTTTTCAAAGGGTCGCGGTGGTTGGTAGGCATCGGCCTGCTGGGCCTCTCCTGGCATTGGGGCACGAAGGAACAGGACCCGATCGACGTGATGCGGCTATTGTTGGCGGCCCTGACCTTCTTTGGCGGGGTGGCAGTGATGTGGAAGCCGATCTTTTACCTCGCGACGCGTCCGCTGATGGCGTTGGTCGACGGAATCTTCCTGCCTGGTGGTCGCCTCGAAAAGCCGCTCCTGAACCTGAAGCTCCCTGCCCACTACCTCGACGAGGCCCGCTACGAGGAGGCGCTCGCTGAATACCAGCAGATCATGAAACACTATCCCGACGAAACGGAGGCCTACGAAAAATCCATCTGGCTCGAGGCAGCGGTCTTCAAACGTCGGTCCGCGGCGAGGGCGGTGCTGAAGAAGGCAAAGCAGCGGAGACTGGCGCTGGATCCGCTGATGGTGAGCCTGGCCGAGGCAAGGGGGCAGGAATAAACCGCGCCCGGAAGGAATAAACGCCGCCGCCCCCCACCCTACCAGAAAACGAAAAACGCCGCGGTCGTTGGACCGCGGCGCTTCGGAAAGGAACGGGGCTTGGTTTCGACTCGATCAGGGAGTCGGCACGGTCGCGATCGTCTTGGCGACGCGTGAGACGATCTGATAGGGATCGGCCTGCGAGTTGGGACGGCGGTCTTCGAGATACCCCTTGTAGCCGTTGTTCACGAAGGAGTGGGGAATCCGGATCGACGCGCCGCGGTCGGCCACGCCGTAGCTGAACTTGTCGATCGACTGGGTCTCGTGAAGACCGGTCAGACGAAGGTGGTTGTCCGGGCCATAAGCAGCAATGTGCTCTTCACAATGCTTCTCGAACGCGCCCATGAGCGACTCAAAGTATTCCTTGCCGCCCTTGGTGCGCATGTAGTCGGTCGAGAAGTTGCAGTGCATGCCGGAACCGTTCCAGTCGCCCTGGAAGGGTTTGCAATGAAGGATGACGTCGACCCCGTATTTCTCGCAAATGCGCATGAGGAGGTAGCGGGCGACCCAGATCTGGTCAGCGGCGGTGCAGCCACCCTTGCCGAAAATCTGGAATTCCCACTGGCCCTTGGCCACTTCGGCGTTGATGCCTTCGTGGTTGATGCCGGCGGCGATGCAGACGTCGAGATGCTCTTCGACAATGGCCCGGGCGAGATCGCCCACGGCCTTGGCGCCGACACCACAGTAGTATTCGCCCTGCGGATCGGGGTAGCCGGAGTCGGGCCAACCAAGGGGGCGGCCGTCCTGGAAGAGGAAATACTCCTGCTCGAGGCCGATCCAAAGACCCGGATCATCGGGGATCGTGGCGCGGTAGTTGGTCGGGTGCGGGGTGGTGCCGTCGGGCATCATGACCTCGGCGAGGACGATGAATCCGTTCTGACGGGTCGCATCCGGATAGAGCGCGACAGGCTTGAGCATACAGTCAGAGCTTCGTCCCTCGGCCTGCCGGGTCGAACTGCCGTCGAATCCCCACATCGGGCAATCCGCGAGGGTGAAAGAGGTGGGATCGCCGTCCACCATTTTGGTCTTGCCGCGGAGGTTCGGGGTGGGCTCGTATCCGTCCAGCCAGATATATTCGAGTTTAATTTTTGCCATGTTATTGTCGTTTTTGTTTTTTGGGATTCGAAGCATTGGAACTGCCCTAGCATCCTGCGCTTGAAGCATGAACTTCGGGTTGGGTAACCGCGCCAGAGATAAGCAAAAATCGTGCCAAATGTCAATGGCCTGCGCAACTTATTCTCAGCGACTTGGACCCCTCCAACGTTCCCTTCGCGAGAGGCGCTTTTCGATCATTGACGGCAGCCGACGAGCAGGAAGTCGAGGTATGAGGCGATGCCGAGGAGGGCATCGCGATGTTCGCCCCCGGGAAGAACGGAGAGGCATTCGCGCGCCTCGGCGACGAGGGCCTGACCGGTGTCGATCGAGGCCTCGATCGCACCGAGGTAATCGGCGATGTTGGCGAGGGCCGAGACATCGATCGGCTCGCGCTGGAGGAGGAGGCGGTGGAGCTTTTCCCGCTGGCGTTCGGAGGCGGAGCCGAGGAGATTGAGGATGGGAAGAGTCAGCTTGCCCTTGTGCAGATCGGTCCGGAGGGTCTTGCCGTATTCCTGCTCGTCGCCGACGAGGTCGATGCAATCATCGTAGATCTGATAAGCGGTGCCGATGTGGAGACCGAAATTTCGCAGAGCGTCGCAGACGACGGGCGACTGGTCGTTGAGGCGGGCTCCGAGCTCCATCGCGGCGGCAAAAAGGGCGGCGGTCTTCTTCCGGATGATGTCGAAGTAGTCCTCACGGCCGAGTTGCATGTCGAACCGACGCTGCGTCTGAATGATCTCGCCGCTGCAGACCTCGTTCGCGGCGATCGCGACCTTGCGTCCGATGGCTGTGTCGTTGAACTCAGTCGAGAGCATGAGCGCGTGCGAAAAGAGGCAGTCCCCAAGGAGAACGCTGAGGGCATTGCCCCATTTTGCATTGGCCGTCGGGGCCTGGCGCCGAATCTCGGCACCGTCGATGATGTCGTCGTGCACGAGCGTCGCCACGTGGATGAGTTCGAGAATCACGGCCAATTTGTGGTGACTGTCGCTGATCTCGCCGGTCGCCCCTCCCGAGAGGAAAGCGAGAGCTGGCCGGATCCGTTTGCCCGACGTGTTGAGAATGAAGGCGATGTAGGGCTCGACCGCGGGATCGAAGGCGTTGGCCTGCTCGCGGATGCGGGACTCGACCCGTTCCAGCTCGGGGCGGAGGAAGGCGAAAGGCGAAAGCTCGCCGCTGTTCGCCGAGTTGAGGGTCGCAGAATTCGGGATCATGACACGGGAAGCCATAGAAGGAGCGTCAAAACAAAAGTCAACCTGACAGTGATTACGACACTCCGCCCCCCTCAAAGCACCCAAGCGTAAAAAAGGCACAAGAATTGCCTCATTCGGGACGCGAGGCCGGGGGTGATCGGCCAAGAATTGCCTCCCAGAAACGATGGCGCGATCGCGTCACGCGAAGAAGTCGGGAAATACCTTTTGCATCGCCATCAGGCCAGCCCTAGGCTCCCTCATGGAAAGATTTTATCTTGGTTTTGGTCTGGGGATGCAGGAGATGATTGTCATCTTCCTAATCGTCCTCCTGCTCTTTGGCGCAAAGAAGATTCCCGAACTCGCAAGAGGGATCGGCAAGGGTATGGGCGAATTCAAGAAGGCCAAGCATGAGTTCGAACGCGAGATCACGATGGGAGAGGAAGAGGGAAAGAAGGAGTGGGACCGGACCGCCAAAGAACGCGAAAAGACCCCCGAAAACCATTCGCAGGATTGACCCCCGCCCCGGACGGGCTCTCCCCATGGCTCCGATCGCTCCAAAGACCGCCGCGGCAATCCCGGCGGTCTTTTTCTTGGCCACGATCCTGGCGTTCCTTTCGGTCGAAGCCGATGAAGTGCCCCCCGTGACCTTGGCTTTCTATAATCTCAAAAACTACCTCGCGATGGAGCGGCGACTCGACGGCGAGGTCGTCCCGGATGCTCCCAAACCGGAGAGCGAAGTGCAGGCGGTGATCGAGGGACTCACCTCAATCCGTCCCGATATCCTCGGCGTCTGTGAAATGGGCGACGAGACCTTCCTGACCGATCTCCAGGGTCGTCTCAAAGCCGCCGGAATCGAGCTACCCCACACCGAGCTGGTGCGGGATTCGGCCGGCTGGGACCGGAATATCGCCCTCCTTTCGCGTTTTCCCATCGCAGCGCGCCATTCGCGCGACGACTACACCTATGAACTCGCGGGTAAAAAGCACGCCCTCCAACGGGGCGTCCTCGACGTGAATCTGAAAATTTCCCCGCAGTATCACCTCCGCTGCATTGTCCTCCACCTGAAATCGAAACGCGAAGTCCCGGAAGGCGACGAGACCCTGATGCGCCTCAACGAGGCACGCCTCGCACGCCGCCACATCGACGGCATTCTTGGCGAAGAGCCGGACTCGAATCTGCTCGTGATCGGCGACTTCAACGATCTCCGTCCAGAGGCTCCAATCAAAACGCTTCAGGGCGGCTTCGGCGGGAACGGTTATCTCAGCGCGCTCGGCCTGACCGATCCCTACGGCTTTCGATGGACTCATCATTGGTCCTTCGCCGACTCCTACTCGCGCTTCGACTATGCCCTCGTCAGCGCGGGGCTTGAAAAGGAGATCCTCCGCGAGACCTGCCGCATCCATCACTGGGAAAACTGGGACAAGGCGAGCGATCATCG